>Ga0206887_10215_pt1 | contig 12752 bp, 10 predicted proteins | sample Alteio_BWOrgHeat_89_FD_153248 | JGI IMG/M metagenome (GOLD analysis project Ga0206887, IMG submission 153248) | Enriched cells from forest soil in Barre Woods Harvard Forest LTER site, Petersham, Massachusetts, United States - Alteio_BWOrgHeat_Nextera3 ...
CTAAAGCACTAATTTGGGTGCGAAAACGCCATCTTTGCTCACGAATTGCTTTGAGCCCCATTTTTTCACTTTGCATGCCAGTTATCAGCGCGAGACATAATGCCGTGAGCCATAAAACGGCGCCTATTTCAAGAGCAAAATCCATAAGATCGCCGCTTATCACGAAGATAATTCCGGTCAGCAAAAGTGCAACTTTTTTATCATTGAAACTATTCTGCAAAATGCTGTAGCCTATAATGACGCACAGCAGCAACAGAATGCTACCTTTAATGAGCCCATGATCGGTAAGAGTTTGCAAAAAGGAGTTTTCAAAATAAGGAACGTTTACCTTTCCTGAAAGCAGCATCGGCATGTTAGGCGCATTAGGTAAATCGCTAAAAAAAGTACCTGAAAGGGCATTTGGTGCGGTGCCGATGCGCCAGTAATCGCTCATTAGAGCCATGAACGGTTTATAAAGCTCAGCTTTGTCGACGTAGGTAAGCTGCCCTTGCAAAGTCATGAGTTCTTTACTTATCTGGCTTCCGGCAATGCTAAAGGCCGCGATGATAGCTAAAATAATGACACCAGCAACAGCGCTTTTTAACTTAATGGAGTTTTGAATATCCGGGTTTTGCTTTCTGTGTTTCCAGTCAATGAGGGCAAGCCACATTAAGCTGAGTACTGCACTGAATGCAAGTGCAAGTATACCACCACGACTGAGACTCAGCAGTACACCTGAGCCGCTGAGGATGGCAACCAAGACAAAAAAATAGCATTCTAATTTTTCGTTCGAATGGATCGCGCCGGCAATACATAAAAATGTGTAGAGGCCAAATATGCGCGCCAAATGATTGGGATTGACGAGAGGGGCGTATAGAGGTGTGTTGCCATGACGGTAAGTTCCCCAAATCTCCGCATCTAGGACGCTGTGCACGACTGAAACAATATAGAAAATAAACGCGCTAACTAAAATCGTGCGAAATATAAAAATACGGAATTTTTTAAAGCGCGAGTAGTCAGCTATAATGATGAAAATGCTACAGGCTGCTAAGAGTTGTAGGAGACGAAGTGCTGTCTCTGGAGGGTCAAGACTGAGTACTGGCAAAATGAGAGCCTGAGCGCTGGCCGAAATTTTATTACTGACCAAATCAATTAATTCCGTTCCTCGTGGAGATAGCCATGAGCGAAAGATTGATGGCAATGGAATGAGCATTGAAAGGGTGAAGATAAAGCCCAAAAGAAAGGGCAGTCCGTACCAAAGTTTATGGGGAAATTCTTTAACCAAAAAGCGATTTGCTGCTTTTTCAGAGCTAACTCGAGACGACCTCATCAGCCATTTATCGATAAAGTACAGCACGAGTCCGAGCTCAGCCAACGATGCAAAGAGAGTCACGGCAAATGGAGTGACCGCGCCCAGAGCCAAAGGCGCTGCGTGCAGAGCGATTAAAACGCAAAGAAACGCCGCCAGGCCAACACGAGAAATGGGAATACGATGTTTATGTATGGTCATTAATTTTTAGCTTTTCAGGTTTAACTAATTGTAAGCTTGTTTCACTAAAAATTGCTATCAGAACTTTGTATTGCTTAAATTTAGCGGTAAATTTTAAAAATATTTTCAATAGTTAAGCAACTTTAGCAGGCCTAAATGCTGCGCATCGCGGAAATCTCTGAGGATTAAATTCTCCTTCTATAAGATTAAACCCCTCAGGAGATAAGATGCTTAAGAGACCGAAGTTATTTATCTGCGCTGGTATGGCTTGTTTTTCCGTGATTATTTTTTACGAGTTTTATCCCTCAATAACCGAAGCCCAAACGGAAACTGTACTCAGTCCAGTTAGTCAAAATGTCACGCATTTTATTAGTGAAATCAATCATATTGCTGAGCAAAACGACAATAAAATTATTCAAGCAGATGTGGGAGCATTAGTTGAAACAGAAAATGAAAACTTAAGCGAGTGGGAAAAAGTATTGCTTGCTGATGTTATTAAATTTGACCAGCTCAAGTACTCCATGAATAGAAGAAAGGCTCGTCAAAAAATTATCACCAGAGCTTTGAGCGAGCCGGGACTGTTTCAATTGGCGAACAATGCTTTGCTGAATTTAGAAAGTACCGTCGACAAATATCCGCAAAATCAAGCCCAACTGCGAATATTTGCCATTGATCTTCTGAAAGAAAAGGCCATTCAAGGCGATGACAGCTATCTCAGTAATGCACTGCAAAAATTATCGGTAGAACTTCAATCTCAAGAGAAATGGGCGAAAGGAAGAGACCAAGATCTTATTGATCTTTTAGGGGCCTGGATCGAAGCCAAAGGTGTCGCCGAAGTTATAGAAAATCCAAAAGAGCTCTTTTCTTACTACGGACCAAAGCTGAGCAACGTCTATTTTACTGCGTTTAGCCTTTATCTGAAAAACGGAACTAATGACGGAGAAGTCGACAAAATATTGAGAAAATTTAGGCAGAAAAATTCTTAAAGGACGATAAATGCGAATAAAGCGATTTACCATGCTCTGCATTGTGTTGAGTATGTGTTTAGGTTGTGATGAGCTTGCTGCTGATACTGAAGACCATGTTCAAACATCAACACGAACACATCCCTGGGCTCGAGTGGCAAACGAAGCAGAGATAGCCCAAAGTATTGCTGAGCTCCGTGATTTGGTTGATTCCGGAATTGCGGCGTTTCATGGTGGCCCGGGTCTACTTCGAAATTATGAATTTGTGCCGGCACCAATGCTGCAATCGAGTGAAAATCAAAGAATATTGATATTGGAGGGAAGTATTGGGATGCCGGATTCCGCATTGGGAAGATACAAACATCGAGTATTGGGAATACACGTATTTCCGGATGAACATACCTTTCAATATGTAGAACAATTTCCGGTAAAAAGACAAAGCGTCTTATTGTATCTTGTAGGTGATTATCTCGCCAAATTACCGTATCACGTTCCTGTAGTTTCGCTTTCTTCTATCTATGAGAGCCTTAAAGATTCAAATAATCTACAAATAGAAACAATACGTGGCATTTCATCAGGTGGTCTTTCAGGGCACTCGGTGACCATTTTTGAGATTCTGGCCGACTTAAATCCTGAGGCACAATTCGTAATTGCAACATCCCCAGACAACCTTGTGTACGCGAAGGACATATTTTGCAACTTTTACGAAGAAAATATTTTCGCTCAAGTAGAAGCGATTAATCATACTGCAGCTCAGCAGGTAGTGGGACTAATCAAAAAATATAATATCAATTATATTAATATTTCTGAAGCTAAGACCTATGACAAATTCGTATGGCAATACCAAAATGCTTGTAAAGTACGAGATGATTATAAGCCGTTAGAGGCAATTCCCGCAGCTAAAATTGCTCGGTATTTGGCGCTTCGACCTCATTTTTTGAAAAATATTACAGAAGCTTGCCCCACCGTAACTATTTTCAAGGCATTACCCAATAACGAATGTGAAGCGAATTTTGGAACTTGCGATCCAGGCCTTGAACAAGAAACTTTAATGCCCGTAGCAGGCCTATTTAGAATTGGTTATTTTTGCACACCTCATTTTTACAGCGCTCAAAGAACAGGTAATGCTCTTCACTTTTTGCCACGAGCTCAACAATTAGCGTCAAATGGTGCCGATATGTTCATCAATGGGGGCTTTGAAGAAATAGGCGATTATGACGAGATCCCAGCTTTGCCGGAGGAGGCGCTTTTTGACCGCAGAATGGGACTTTCCGTTGGTCATCTTAGAGCGATGGCGGCCTCTTGGGCAACACCAGTAGCCCTCTCTTTCGCCAATCGTCTTCACTTAGATGGAAAATGGAATAGCCCCGAAGAACTCAAGGCTCTTTTAAAACCTGAAAACATGCCAAGGCTTCACGATCCAATTCGTCATAAAATACTCGAACTCTATCCAAACAAATAGACATAAGAGGTGCTTCTATTAATTTAAGATCAAGTTACCTCTCCGAAAGGCAGGGGATTTTGTTGATATGACATATAGAAAATCCCTCTTGGTCTCCCTTTAAAAAGGGAGAAGCCGCATCGGCCATCCTACGTATGGCTTTTTTCCGAACTTCCAATTTATTGTTAATGCATCGCGCACAAAAAAGCTGCGTTGTCTATTTTCTTGGCAGAAGGAGACAACGCAGCGCGCGGAGAAAGAACCGCTGGGCAAGAAATTAGTCTTCTCAGCGGAGCAAGTCAAGCTTTCTGTTGAGGAGAAAAAAAATGCATTCACAATCTGAAATTACCCAGGCGATATTGCCTTATCATGTCGTGCGTTCAAACCTTAGTTCGCGTGAAAAAGCGTTATGGGCTGAGCTCTCGCTGCGTTTTGGGCAGGCTCGTGAAGTTTTTGCTGATACCACATCTTTGGCCCAAGAATTGCAATGCGGCGCTGCCACGGTTCGTCGCGCTATTACTGGCATGCTGGAAAAAGGTTTTCTTAAATTTTTACCCAAAAAAGTGAATAAGCGGCATCGTGCTTATTTGATGGCGTGGGATGCGGCTGAGGTGCAGCCGTTGGAAATGACCAAATCAGATGTTATCTTGTCGAGAGCCCGTGCTCATGACGAAGGTGAATCAGATATTCTGGATCCCGGCCTTCACCGGGATGACAAATTTTCGACGAAGACCGAAGCCCAGGATGACAAAGCACAACAAGAACTTGAGGCAGCTATTGAACAAGCTGAGGCCCAACACGAAGTTGAATCAGGTACTCTGGATCCCGACCTACGTCGGGATGACAAACCGCGCATTGAGCCGGGTGATTGGGAAAAGTCTCCTGAGCATCACAGTAAAGAAAAGCGCGAGCGCATGATGCAAGTCGGCGGCGACGATTTTGTTGCCCATCTTCACGGTTGGCATCGCTTAAAAAGTATCGGAGTTCCATCAGATATCGCTTACTCTCTGGCTCGTCGCTATGGCGTTGATGCCTGCAATTACCAGATTGAGCATATACTCATGCTGGCCAAAACAGGAATGAGGCCAACTGTAGAGATGTTGCAGAAATTTTTGGAAGAAAAAACGCCTATGCCAAAAGCGCAGCCTCAAGTTCCAGAAGCGGCGTTGACTCCTGAGCAGATAAGAGAAGGTGAATTGCTCATGAAAGAAGCGCGCGAAAAGTTGGCTGAGCGCGCATTTATAGAAGCCTATGATGCTGCGATTAAAGCTGAAAAAGTGTTGAATCGCAATGCTGCTTCGCGACAGCTTCGGGATGAAATAAGGTCCATTTATAGGGAGAGCATCGATAAAGAGGAAGAGATGATGAAGCAAAAAAGAGATGCTGAGCCACACGCGGGGGCTTGATCTTACCCTGCTACGCACTTGCAGTGCTCTGAAAATTGGGGACTGTTTTAACCCAGGGCATCGCTTCGCTTGCCCTGGGCTAAATCTGTATGCCTCCTACGGAGGATATGAGAAATGCCGATGTTTACCCAGGGTGTCGCTTCGCTTGCCCTGGGCTAAATCTGTGTGCCTCCTACGGAGGATATGAGAAATGCCGATGTTTACCCAGGGTGTCGCTTCGCTTGCCCTGGGCTAAATCTGTGTGCCTCCTTCGGAGGACATGAGAAATGCCGATGTTTACCCAGGTGTCGCTTCGCTTGCCCTGGGCCAAATCTATGTGCCTCTTTCGGAGTATACAGAAATTTGAAGGGAGGTTATAAACTTCTTCAAATGCATTTAATTGAAAAAGCAATTGCATGTGGTTGAAACTGCGCTAACTGTTAAGAAAAAGAATCTCGCAGAGAACAGGGCAGAAAAGCGATGAAGCAGCTCAGGTGCATATTTATACCCGGTAATGGTGGGGGAACTCCTCAGGATAATTGGTTTCCCTCTATTGGCAATGAATTGGAGAAATTGGGAGTCGAGATAATTACCAGAGAATTTCCAGATAATATTTTAGCGAGAGAAAAATATTGGGTGCCCTTTTTACTTAATGAACTTAAAGTTGACGAAAATACAATTTTGATAGGGCATTCATCGGGAGCTATTGCTGCAATGAGAGTGGCTGAGCAGACTAAAATTTATGGCTCGGTATTGGTCGGTGCTTATCATAGCGACCTTGGTATTGAGGCCGAAAAGCAAGCCGGCTATTTTGATAGACCATGGAATTTCCAAGCAATTGCAGCCAATCAAAAGTGGGTAATGATTTTCGCATCGGTCGATGACCCGTGGATTCCCATTGAAGAAGCGCGCTACCTCAAAGATCAACTTGTCGCCGAATACCATGAATTTACCAATCAAGGGCACTTTGGTGGCGACTACTTCAAAACAGAATTTCCAGAGCTAGCACATGCATTGCGAACAAGATTGGAATAAGTAACAAATTGAAAATCGCTAGTCGGGAAAATCGTCGTCAAAAGAAGGCACAAGCTCTTCCTGTTGTACTTCTTTTACTTGGCTAATTTGGGTAACACGGCCATCTTCTAGATAGACTACCATTTTACCAAAGAAAGCAGCCTCACGTCTTTGCTTATTTCCAGCAGTAGGCTTTAGAGTGCGCAAACTATCGGGTGTGCCCAAGGTGGCAACGAGTGCATCAAAACTCATGCCAATTACGGGAAGCTTTTTCTCAATGGCCTTTTGTTCTTCAGGGCTTAGTGAGCTCATCCATGAAGCTAAATTCTGTGGGGAAAAGAGTGTATCAAACCAAAATGAAAAATCCTCCGCAGTCTGGATCTGTTTGGGTATCACAATAATATGGGATTTATCTTCCCTCAGTTTTATTGGGCTTGAATGACTATTGGTCTTAAAGAAAAGCCATGCATAGTGACGTGGGGTATAAAGCGGTCGGGTTAAAAGCTGGCTAAATTCGGGCCATTCGATTTTTTGTATAAAAATATGCGTGTTCGCAGGAAGAATGAGCTCAGAAGGGGGAGGCAAAATGACTTCGCTATCAGGAGTTTGCAGGTAATCAAGAGAATCAAAAGATTTGCTGTCGGCTAATCTTAGGCGGTCATCATCATAAAAAGGACCAGTAAAAAGCGATTGTTTGAGCCAATAGGTCTTGTTTGTATAGGCTTTTTCTATTTGGTTTTCGACTTTTGTGGGTAAATAGCTATGCCAAAAACAGCCGTTGAGCAAAAGCGGCAGTGCCAAAAATATCGTTTTGCAAAGAGGCGAGAGGGATTGTGTCATGTTACGCACTATTTTAGGTTAAGGCCATGTTATTACAATTTGAAAAATATCAAGCCTTAGGCAATGATTTTATTATCCTAGACGAAACTCATAGAGTTAGGCAAGCACAATCGGTGCAGCTTTCCATAAATGAAGAACAGTGTCGTCTTATGTGTGACCGTCATTTTGGTGTCGGTGCTGATGGGATTTTGAGCCTTTTTCGCTCTGAACAACACGGCGCTGAAGTGTACATGCACGTTCTTAATGCGGATGGCAGCGTTGCTAGTATGTGTGGAAATGGAGCCCGCTGTGTCGCTGAATGGTTGAAAAATAAGTCTGGTTTTTCTCAACTTGAAGGAGTAATTGAGACAGATTCTGGAGTTAAGAAGTTTTCCCATGATGGTCACGATATTTGTTTAGAAATGGGCGCTGCCACTCTGCATGGGAAGCAAAAATTTAATATTGAAGGATATGATTTAGAAGGGATTTTAGTAAATATTGGCAATGAACATTTGATTATACCCCAGAGCTTCGATTACAAAACCGCTGAACGATTGGCCATGAATATAACCCAAAGCTTTGTAGGGACAGGCTCTCCAAATATTGGATTTGTGAGTGTGGGTCGAGGGAATGAGCTAGATCTATTGGTATATGAGCGGGGCGCTGGATTTACCTTGGCCTGTGGTAGTGGTGCGTGTGCCGCCGTTGCCGCCTGCTGGAGCGAAAAGTCGATTTCTGCTGCCGATATTACCGTCTTGCAACCTGGTGGAAAATTGAAAGTCTTGTTGCGTGAGGAAGCTGGAAGATTAATGCTATCGATGAGCGGCGCTGCAAGTCGGGTATTTTCTGGGGCGATACAGATTTAAATATGTATGAGGACACTATGAACCTATTTGAAAGTCTTGAAACACACGAACACGAACAACTTGTCTTTTGTTCGGATAAAGAATCTGGATTAAAAGCTATCATAGCAATTCATAGCACGACTTTAGGGCCGTCATTGGGTGGCTGTCGTATGTGGCCCTACGAAAATGAAGAGGCTGCCTTAAAAGACGTTTTACGTCTTTCGCGCGGTATGACCTATAAAGCTGCTGTTGCTGGTCTCAATCTTGGTGGAGGCAAAGCGGTTATCATCGGTGATTCTAAGACGATGAAAAATGAAACGCTGTTTCGGTCTTTTGGACGCTTTGTTCAGTCTTTGGGAGGTCGCTACATTACTGCCGAAGATGTTGGTACCAGTGTCCATGATATGGAATGGGTAAGCTGCGAAACTAATTTCGTCACCGGAATTCATCAGGAGCGTGGTGGTTCTGGTGATCCTAGTCCGGTAACCGCTTTGGGTGTATTTTTTGGAATTAAAGCAGCACTCAAATGGAAAAGTGGCAGTGATTCTTTTGCTGGTAAACGAGTGGTGGTGCAGGGGCTTGGTCAAGTAGGGCAGAGTTTGGTGACGCGTCTTGTTGAAGCAGGGGCAAAAGTTGTTGCTGCAGATATTTTTGAGGGTAATATCAAGAAAGCCGTCGCAGCAAATCCGTCCATAGAGATTATTAATCCTGATGCCGTCTACTCTACGCCTTGCGATATTTTTGTGCCATGCGCGCTCGGTGGTGTGGTTAACGACGACACGATAGATAAATTGCGCTGCGGTATTGTTGCAGGAAGCGCAAACAATGTATTGGCTGATGAGGATAAGCATAGCGTAGCTTTGCAGAAAAAAGATATTCTCTATATTCCTGATTTTGTAATTAGCGCTGGTGGACTTATCAATGTAGCTAATGAGCTTCAGGGCTATCGTCGGCAGCAGGCATTGGACCAGGCTTCGGGTATTTATGACATTGTCATGCAGATTTTAAAAATTGCCGAAGTTGAAAATACCACTACTCAAAAGGCATCGATGACTTTAGCTGAAAGAAGAATCGCCCAGCTCGGTCACATAAAGAAAAAATTTATAGGCGTGCCACTGGGCAAAAGAATGTGCTAGTACCTTCCATGATGGATTAAAAAGCGCTTCAATATACGACGGAAATTGCTTTCCTTCGTGATTGGTTAAGCACAAAAAAATAAAGGTTAAAAACATGAAGAGTCCGGCTCTTTTGTTTGGCGCGACGGCTATACATACCCTTACCGCCAGTGGAGCAGTGGTCGGTCTATTCGCTCTGTGTTTTATTGCTCAACAGCAGTTTATTGCAGCTCTTTGGTGCATGCTGGCGACATTAATTATAGACGGAGTTGATGGCCCTCTAGCTCGAAAAATACGCATAACGCAGCTCATGCCCAATGTTGATGGTAAGACCATTGACCAGGTGGTCGATTTTTTTAACTACGCCATTGTTCCGGCATTTTTCTTGTTTAACTGGCTAGCGCAAGTTGAATCCAGCGGGCGCTATGCGCTTTTAACCGCAATGGTTTTAGCGTCGTGCTATTGGTATGGGCGCGTCGATCAGTATAATGGTCCTTACTGTTTTAAGCGCTTTCCCTGTTTATGGAATGCTTTGGTCAGTTATGTGTATCTAGTCGACGCGAGTGTTTTGGCAGTGTATATTACGATGACAGTTTTTGTGGTAGCCACTTTTATTCCTCTGAGTTATCCGACAAATTCCGGCATAAAGATGATAAAAGATAAGGTTCTGAGAGGTGTTTTTGCTCTTATGTTTGGTGCTGGCGTTGGAGCCTTGGCTTATCTTTTAATTATGTATCCGCAGCGTCCATGGCAGGCTGAAGTGTTATGCATAGCTTATGGGTGTTTATATATGGGTTTTTCGCTCTACGTGTCATTTACTCAGCGTCCGCTCAAATCTTGCGAGCATTTGAGCAGAAGTAAGTACAAATAAATTTTTTGGGGATGCATTTTACGGTAAACTACATTTCCTTGAACAAGGTCCTCGCTTACTATCGTGCGCTGCGGATATCCTGCTGAAAAATAGTTTACCTTAAATTGCTTAAGTCTCAAGTCATTTGACCCTTAAAACGGTCTATAGGGTTACTACAGAATAAATTTACTGAGGTCTTCATCGTGTAAAATCGGCGAGAGACGATCACTGACGAGCTGAGCATTTATTTGTACAGTTGATCCTTTCATGTCCGGCGCGCGAAAGCTTTCATCTTCGAGTACGCGTTCCATAACGGTATAGAGGCGACGTGCGCCAATATTTTGCTGAGTAGCATTAGCAAAAGCAGCAATACGCGCAAGTTCTTTAATGCCATCCGCCGCAAACTCAACGACGATATCTTCAGTTCCCAAGAGCGCGACATACTGTTTTACCAAAGAGTTTTCTGGCTCAGTAAGAATTCTTACGAAATCCGATTCGGTAAGAGAGTCAAGTTCTACGCGAAGCGGAAAACGGCCCTGTAGCTCAGGAATGAGATCAGAGGGCTTGGTGCTATGAAAAGCGCCGGCGGCAATGAACAGCACATGATCGGTTTTTACCACGCCATATTTTGTTGGTACGGAACTTCCTTCTACAATTGGCAAAATATCTCGCTGAACACCTTCTCGGCTTACGTCTGGTCCACGAGAGCCATCTTTGCCGGTAATTTTATCAATTTCGTCGATAAAAATGATTCCCGATTGCTCAGCCCTATCAACTGCATTTTTGTGTACTTGATCCATATCGATAAGTTTTTGCGCTTCGTCAGCAGCCAAAAACTTGAGCGCATCAGGCACTTTTACTTTGCGCTTTTTCTTGCGGCCGCCACCTAAGGCGTTTTGCAGCGCATCTTGAAGATTGGAAGCCATATCTTCCATGCCACCTTGACCAAACATCTGCAGCACAGGAGCTCCAGGCTGGCTTACTTCTATGTTTACTTCTTTGTCGTTGAGCTTTCCTTCACGTAGCATAGCGCGCAGCTTTTCTCTGCTGGCTTGCTCTGATTCACTGCGCTCTTCAGCTTCGGGCGTTGCTGCTTTGGTATCAAAGGGCAGACGAGCTGCGCTATGGCGAGCGGGTTGTGGCATTAAGAGATCGAGAAGCAAATCTTCAGCTAGAATGTCAGCCTTTGCCCTCACCAGCGTTAAAGCTTCTTCTTTGCAGAGCTTTACCGCATCTTCGACGAGATCGCGAACCATCGAGTCAACATCACGACCAACATAGCCGACCTCGGTGAATTTGGTGGCTTCAACTTTAACAAAAGGTGAGTGCGCAAGCTTGGCAATACGCCGGGCAATTTCAGTTTTACCGCAGCCAGTAGGGCCCATGAGAATGATATTTTTCGGGGCAATTTCATCGCGCAATGGCGGTGCAATCTGTTGTCTGCGCCATCTATTTCTCATGGCAATAGCTACTGCCTTTTTTGCAGCGGCTTGACCGACGATATAGCGGTCTAATTCGGATACAATTTCACGAGGAGTAAAATTTTTTTCGTTGATATTCATAGCCATATTATTTCACCATATTATTTATTGCTTTCTAATTCTTCAAAAGAGATATTGCCATTGGTATAAACACAGATATCGCCAGCAATTTTCATCGCGGTTTGCGCAATTTGTTTAGCATCCATATCGGTATTTTCGCACAAAGCGCGGCCAGCTGCGAGAGCGTAGGGGCCACCTGAGCCGATGGCATGTACATCAGCGTCTGGTTCAAGCACGTCGCCCGAGCCCGAGATAACAAAAGTTTTGTCTTTGTTGGCGACAAGCAAAAGTGCTTCAAGGTTCCTTAGAACTTTGTCGGAACGCCAGTCTTTAGCAAGCTCAACAGCCGAGCGCACAAATTGACCGCCATATTCTTTCAATTTTTTTTCAAAAAGATCAAAAAGTTTGAATGCGTCGGCAGTACTGCCAGCGAATCCCGCGATAATTTTCCCATCGTCGAGCCTGCGCAATTTATTAGCCTTAGCCTTAACAATGGTTTGACCCATGGAGACTTGGCCATCGCCGGCGATGATTACCTGACCTTTTTTCCTGACTACCAGGATTGTAGTAGCGTGAAACATAATAACCTCAAAAAAACCAAGCTAATTTCAATATTGGTTTTTGTAAATAACATCATAAGCTTAAGATATATTGTTAAACCCGTTAATAGCAACAACACTTGATTTGGCTCTGTTGCCAGTTGGCCACGTGCTTGTGGGATTTTTTAAATCAGAAGCAGTACAGCCTGGGTGTTGAACAGAAAGAAAGAGCGTGTTCCCGTCTTTGGAAAAGAGCGGACCGGTAAGTTCGGCATCTCTGGGTGCTGAAGCCATGCGTAGAGGTCGACCAGCTTCATCTCCGCTGATTGGGATCATGAAGAGGCTATTATTTCCGAAAGCAGCATAAGGGCTTTTGTGCATTGCGGTCTCGCTTACGTCGGTTGTAACCCATAAATTGCCGTGCGAATCAAAAGCGAGATTATCGGGACAGGCAATGCCGCTTTGCTCGCCTCCAAAAAGCCATTCCCTGGCGCTAAAAGTTAAGGAAAGCGGATTATTGTCTGATTCCACCACTTTGCTCAGAGTACCGAAGTAATTGCCTTTGGGTATATTGTTGGAACACGCTATAAAAATTGCGTTCGAGCCTGGCTGAATTTCTATATCTTCTGGTCTATCAAGAGGAGTGGCACCTACAATTTTTGCAGCTTCACGGCAGCGTATGAGGAGTTCTAATTGGGTTGTAAAGTGTTTTTGTAGTATGGGTGTTTGCTGAAGATCAAGGGGAATCCATTGACCTTTTCCGAATTCAG
>Ga0206887_10216_pt1 | contig 12713 bp, 9 predicted proteins | sample Alteio_BWOrgHeat_89_FD_153248 | JGI IMG/M metagenome (GOLD analysis project Ga0206887, IMG submission 153248) | Enriched cells from forest soil in Barre Woods Harvard Forest LTER site, Petersham, Massachusetts, United States - Alteio_BWOrgHeat_Nextera3 ...
GTTGCTTTCTGGCAGTGCTCAACATCATTGTTACGAACTCCTCGTTGCGCGACATCGCGGGAACGCTGGCAGCCAGCTCGGATGAGATTTCATGGGTGCCAACGTCCTATCTGGTCGCGGAGATCGTAGTGATCCCGCTGACCTCGTGGCTTTCTGCAGCCTTCTCACTGAAGAAATATCTTCTAGTCAACTCATTCTTATTTGTCTTCTTTTCTGTTTGCTGCGGACAAGCACGTTCCCTCGAACTGATGATTCTCTTTCGCGTCCTGCAGGGCTTCACCGGCGGCGTGCTTATTCCCCTCTCCTTCGACGTCATCCTTACCTACCTTCCGCCATCGAAGCAGGCAATTGGCATGGCCCTGTTCAGCGTTACGGCAACCTTCGCTCCGGCCATCGGCCCGCTCCTCGGCGGGTGGCTGACCGACAATTACGGATGGCCGTTCATCTTTTACATGAATGCCATCCCCGGAGTGCTGATGATCGCCGCCGTATGGTTCACCATGGAGAAGCAGCCCATGGACCTGGGCCTGCTCAAAAAGGGTGACTGGTGGGGAATCCTCACCATGGCAATCGGCCTGGCCGCATTTGAAATCGTGCTCGAAGACGGAAATCGTAAAGACTGGTTCGGCGATCCGGGCATTGTGAAGCTGGCCTGGACTGCCGCGATCTTCATTCCCGCCTTCATCATCATCGAGTTGCGACAGAAAGAGCCGCTTGTCGACCTGCGCCTCTTCGTCCGCAGAAATTTCGGGCTGGGCAGCATCGTCAATCTGGCCCTGGGAGTGGGCCTCTATGGCGTGGTCTTTATCCTGCCCTTATATCTCGGACAGATGCACGGTTACGATGCCTCCCAGATCGGAGCGGTGCTCATCTGGCTCGGTCTTCCGCAACTCATCATCATCCCCCTGGTGCCTAAGCTGATGCAGCTTGTCGATACGCGGATCATTATCGGTATCGGAATTCTTTTCTTCGGCGGCAGCTCATTCTTTACTGCGCATCTCGACTCCAATTTTGCCGGGCCGCAGTTCTACATCCCGCTTATCATCCGCGCGCTCGGTCAGCCTCTCATCATGGTTCCTCTCTCCGCCGTCACCACCTCCGGCATGGCCAAAGGACGTGAGAGCGGCTCGGCGTCGGCGCTCTTCAACATGATGCGCAACATCGGTGGATCCATCGGCATCGCTGGACTGTCCACGCTGCTGTCCGTACGAGAGCGCTTCCGCTCCGAGCGCATCGGAGAATCGGTGACCGTCTACTCAGGCGCCTTGCAGGCGCGGGTGCAGCAGTCGGCAGCCTACTTCCTCAATCAGGGCAGCGATTCGTATTCGGCCAATATGCGCGCCATCGGCGCTATCGGCGGTGTGGTCCGCCGCCAGTCATTCTTCCTCGCCTATAGCGACTGCTTCCTCGTCCTCGGCGGCGTTTTGCTGGCAAGTGCAGTAGCTCTGTTTCTTATGAACAAGACCGTGATTTCGGGACCAGTAGGAGGGCATTGATGCACGCCGTGTCCTTTTGCTCGAGTTTGCCTAACGGTTCAAACAAAGTAAGCCACCCTCGTGCCGACGGAGACTGCGACGCAGACGTCAACCCGCAGGATCGGGCTTTGGGGAGTATCTCTGAACGGCTTTGGCGTGGTTGACTAGGCGGCATTTGAAGATATGGGAAAAGGCAGTAGGTGTAGAACATTCGACCGGCGACGAAGAAGGTTTGGCGTCGATGATGTACTCGGACTTACCGCCCGAGGAGCCATAAGATGCCTCAGTCATTGCAATACCGCCGCCTCGAATGCCGTGGAGGAAACAATGCTGGAGATGCGACAGAGCGCTGGAGTCAGGGATGCCATCATGTCGGCCTTCTTGAACGTCCTCTGTCGAGAAGGCGTTCGAGAGGTTGAGATTTCAAAGGTACTCGCAATGGCAGGAGTGTCCGAGCCGTCCTTCTACGCAGAGTTTCAATCAAAAGAAGACCTCATCTCGGCGTTTATGAAAGATCGCCATGCCATGTGGATGCGCTGGTTCGAAAACGAGATCGAGGCAAGATACGAAGCCACAGGCGGCGGTCTGGAAATTATTGCTGACGTTTTACAAAAGGGGTTTGAAGATCCGAAGTGTTTTGGTCTTGCCTTTTTCAATGTCGTTACCGAGATCGGCGACCTCGACGATGAACCTTGCGCCATTCTCGGAGAGCGGAAGGAACATCTGAGGCGATTTATCGAGCGCCTAGCTATAAGAATGGGTCTCCAATATCCGGATACGGCCGCATCTGCTGCTGTCCTGGTAATCGAACGGACCATCGTACGGACCCTAGTGACCGGCGGCTTGAAGGAGGCTCATACTGCCCGACTGCTGTTTCAGTGCCTTCAGCACGCTTAACCAGGTCGCGTGTAAGGCAGATCGCCACCAGACCTCCTCTGGGCCGGGGATAGGGACGGGAAATTAAGACCTGGAGACTGTTCTGTACGGCAGCAATAACTTGTCTGAAGGAAAGGAGAAGTCAAATGGCAATCGAGAGTAACGATGGCGAAACGGTTCCGACATCTGACGAGTGTTACTACGAGGAGCTTGCCAGTGTAGAAGAGATTTACCTTGAGGAAACAGAAGAAGAGCTGCGTTTAGAATTGACCTCCGATACCCCACAAGGCGAATGTCCTGCTCCGGCGCTGGATACAGCATTCGAATGGTATCGAGAGGTGCAGGCCAGTCTATTTCGGAAGTGAGGATCTTGGCGTATGTCGCTTCAACTAACAGCTGGGCGCATGGCCTCATTCTCTGATGGTGTGATTGCCGTCATCATCACCGTCATGGTGCTTGATCTCAAGGTTCCAGCACACGATCTGCCGGATCTGGTAGGTCTGCGCAGGATATTACCGATGCTGATGATCTACGCCCTAAGCTTTGTAGAAGTCGGTATCTATTGGGTCAATCATCACTACATGGTTGATGATGTGGAACAGATAAGTCATGGTCTACTCTGGGCCAATCTGGTTTTTCTATTTACACTTTCGCTGATCCCGTTCGGAACCGCATGGGTCGGTCAACGCGGTCTTACTCCGTTCGCATTGTCGCTCTATGTAATCTGCTGCGCCCTCCCGGCTGTTTCCTGGATGGTTCTTTCGATCGTGATTTCACGCCGAACAGATATGCCTTTTGCCGGAAGCCCGATAAAGCAGGCAATTTCCTCTGCTCTCTATATAGGAGTCATTCCGGTTTCCTACCGCTCCCTTGCAGTCGCGATGGTGATGCTCGCCGCTGTTTCGGTTTTATGGCTCATCCCACCCAAAAGGGTCTTGCAAAGGACTCGCGCCAAACACAGCTATCAGTAAACTCGACCGGTGCGACATTTTGCCCTTGTATTTTGCGAGTGGCGCGCCAGCTCGTCGGGCTCCAGAGAGAATATCGGCTCAACATTGAATGCGACTTCGTCGACACCACCCTAATTCCAACATCGCCGCGAGTTCCATGTTGTTGAAATATCTTAGTTTCCCAGAACGCACCGAACCTCCCGACACGGGAGGCCGTCTGGTGGACCTGTATGCACCTGATTCTAAGTGGTGGCCAGAGACGGGATCGAACCGCCGCCGCCGGCCTTTCAGGACCTTCTACCAATAGACCCAAATGGCCTTGGAATCAGCGGACGCAAATGGTACGAAAGATGTTAGGGCAGATTCCATTTAGGATCGATTGGGATGATTTGGGATCATCTCCTCCCCAGGTTGTTCCCGCCAAGCAGTTCCACTGATCACTGACCCCGAATAGAGAAGGACTCCCTTGCGCGCACGCGATCAATAATGTCACATCCTTGGCGAATGGCCTCCGGGATCTGGGACGGTTCGCCGCGGCAGACAGGCAACCGAATTTCCACCTACTTAGGAGGTGGTTTGGATGAGTGCTTTGATCTGATATCACCAGCCTAGCTCATCACCATTGACCTTTGGGATTGTGCCGGGAAGGTGCATGATGAGGGACTCCCGAGTTGCAATCTGCTCCTAGCCATTCAATGAAGGATCTGGGACGGTAGTGAACACGATTGCCCATATCGCAATCTTGAAGGGTGGATTTTCAATTTGGATGCAAAAGGGAAATGTCGGCTTATAGCCTGATTCAACAGCGCTTCGAGATCTAGGGGTTGTTGGGAACGTCGTAAAGCAGGAGTTGTTGCAATTCGTGAAGCGCGCGAGAGCAGCCAGACTTCTCCGCTTGGCCGATGTCTGGTCTCCGTCCAGATAACTTGGACAACGAGCCCTGTTGGACGCTCAGTCTTTGGAATCTCGAGCTCTTGCGGTCGAGATGGGAATTGTTCTTTAGTTGCGATATACGCAATCGGCCAACATATCAAATTTCCGCCTTGCCGTCGCCAACCTATTGAGCGGAGCATGCAGTGGTCCGAATCGGCTTTTGACGGTCTGCACCACTGGCCCAGAGGATCGCAGCGAAGCCCGACGTCCACGCGATCGTTCACGCTACGACACGACAAAAAAATCTGCTGTAATACCGAGAACCTTGACGTCAGAAACCTCCATGAAGATCAGCTAACAGGAGCCAGTACATGAAGCTAATCGCACTCTGCTTGCTGCTTGCCTTGGGGATTGCACCATTGGCAGCACAGACTGATGCCACGATTGCCCAGCAATTCCAGAACCCCGCCAAGCAGTACCGTCCAATGGTGCGCTGGTGGTGGCCCGGCGGTGATGTCACCGATGCAGAGTTACGTCGAGAAATCGACCAACTGGACCAGGCTAAGTTTGGAGGCGCGGAGATTCAGCCTTTCACGATTGGGCTTGATCCCAAAATGCCTGACGATCAAAGAAAGCGGATTGACGATTACTTGACCCCAACATTTTTCTCGCACATGCATGCTGCCCTCGATGAGGCGAGGACAAAGGGAATGTGGCTGGACTATACGCTCGGTTCGGCGTGGCCCTTTGGGGGAGCAGGCGTTGTTACTCCTGAATTGGCTTCTTTGGAATTGCGCTCGGCGAACCAGACCGTCCTTGGTCCAGTTCATTTTCACCAGAAGATTCCGATGCCCCCTTTGGATGAGAGCATCACGAAGAATACAAAACTGCCGCCCGGCTGGCTGGACCAGTTCAAACAAAGAGAAAAACTCGTGGCTGTAGTTGCAGTTCGTGGGGATAGTGTGCAGTACTTTCCGAACCAGGGAGTGGGTCAGACTCCAGCAGTGAAGAGTTCCGGCAAACTTGAGTCAGGGACTTCAATAGTTCTGACCGGGAATATGCTACCTGATGGCACCTTGGACTGGAACGTACCACCAGGAACCTGGCAGCTTTTCGCGTTCAGACAAAGGCCCACCGGGCAACAAATCGGTAGCGCAGCCGGGTCGGGGCCACAGCTTGTTCTGGACCATATGAATAAGCATGCATTTGATGTGTATGCACAACGCGTCGGAGGCACAGCCCATCAGTATGATGGCGAATTTTTTGGCCATGCCTTGCGGGCGATCTTCGTTGACAGCCTTGAACTTCGCACTTACCTGTATTGGAGCGATCGCTTTCTGGGCGAGTTTCGCCAGCGCCGGGGGTATGACCTAACCCCGTATCTGCCTATCCTCAAGGTTCCTGGTTATAACGTGCCGTACCAGGCAACTGCCGCGAGGCTACCTCTTTACGATATTGAGAGCATCGGGGATCGTGTCCGCCAAGACTACTGGCAAACTGTCTCGGACGTCATGATCGAAAACTTTTACTCACCCTTCAACGACTGGGCCGCGGCGAACAATGTCCAATCGCGTGTTCAGGCTCACGGATCGCCAACGGACCTGCTTCGGGTTTATGGTGAATCCAACATCCCTGAGACCGAGGATTTGCTCGACAACGGCCGTTATGACTTTCTCAAAATGGCGTCTTCAGGTGCCGATTTATACGGACGGAAAATTGTGGCAAGCGAAAGCTTTGTCTGGTTCGGTAAGGCATACCAGACAACCCCGGAGAAAATCAAACGCTTTGCTGACGAGTTGCTCACCGCCGGAATCAACGAGATTATCTATCACGGTTATCCCTACAAATACATGGACCGCCCGTTCCCGGGCTGGCATCCTTTCGCGACAGATGGGCCATTCTCGTCTGATATGAACGAGACGAATCCATTCACGCCGTACCTTCCTCAACTCAATCAATACATCACGCGCCTGCAATACATATCCCAGACTGGGACCACCGAGGTTCCGGTAGCACTCTATCGCAGTATGCTGGCCTATGATGCAATTGAGCCGCCGCCACCTGAGCCAGAGATCGATACGCAGCTCATGAACAATGGGTATAACTTCGATCACATTGACGCCTATACGATATTGAAGTCAAAGGTGGTGGACGGCAAGCTGGTTTCGCCCGGGGGTGAAAAGTTCAGAGCATTAGTGCTTCCGCAGCAAGAAAGTCTTTCCGTCGAGCTTGCCGCCCAACTATCAGCGTTCGCCGGCGAGGGACTCGCCGTTGTGTTCGCGGGGGGCGTCCCCTCAATACAACCAAACGTTGTGGATGGGAAGCTGACTGCGAAACCAGCGACGGATCCACTCCAGAATGTCTTGAAGAACGGCAATGTCCATGTCGTGCCGGATGCGAAGGCGGTAGTAAGGGTCCTGGCGACATCCGTTCCCCCCAACCTGCATTTCAGAGGGAAACCGTTGCCATTTATCGAGAAGCGCATCGGCAAGCTTGTTTTTTTCTTCTTGCGGAATCCCGATGATGGATCCAAGCAGACGATCATCGAGTGTGATGCTTCTGGAACGCCAGAGCTCTGGAACCCATGGACAGGCACAATTCGACCATTAGCACATTTTGAAAGAAGCGGAAACACGGTTCGCGTCCCGATAAGTGTTGAGCCCTACGGTTCGGTGCTTTTGGTTTTTGATCCAGAGGGAAAGTCGACAGAAAAACCATTCGACATGCTCTCTCCTGCCGCGCTTGCAGTGCAGATAGAGGTGGGGCAAAATGGCTGGGACTTTCACGGTGTTGGGATTGGGCCTGGAAGCCAACCGGAAGAGATCGATATGAAGATGTCCTCTCTAGAGGACTGGACAATGATTGACCGATTAAAGAATTTTTCAGGACGTGGTCAATACACAACGACGTTCACCGTGCCGGCTTCGCTTCTGGAGCACCATAGTCCAATCGTGCTCGACCTCGGCGCGGTGGGCGATGTTGCTGAGATCTCGATAAATGGGAAACCCGGCCCCGATCTTCTTTTGCGACCCTACAGGGCGGATGTTACGTCGCTCGTCCATGCCGGCGAAAATACGCTCCAAATCACCGTCGCGAACGAGCTTTACAACGCACTTTCCGCGCAGGGTCGCAGCGCCAACTATCTGCCTGAGGTGACCAATACGGCGAACGGTTTGCTTCCTTCTGGTTTGGTCGGACCCGTTCGCCTGGAGGAAATGAAGGTAAACGCGAATCAATGACAATCCGAGGGAACGAAGTGCCCGGCAGTGAGAGTTGGTTTAAAATCAGGTGGAGATTGATCGAGCCTTTGGAAGAACTCAACTTCCCCGAAAAACAGGAGCCTACACGTGGCAAGTTTCGGCAGCCATGGCCAGATCAAACTCTTCCCGAGATGTTTGCCAGAAACTGTAGAGAGAAGCTTGTGCGTCTACGCATCGAGAAAATGAAATGGATCGATGACGCAAAAGGCCCCGGTGAGAAAATGGAACCTACCAGTCGAATTTTCGGAGCCAGATATTGCGAACAGAGATCTTGCAGGGCTGGCTTTCGATCTCGAAACCGATGAACCCGGGTTGATTATTGATCGAGTCCCGATTGTCATCGATGAAGACGGCCATCAACTGACCGTTCATGATATGCATCATCACGCCGCCACGGGCAATGATTTCGTAGTCGTTCCATTCGTTTACCTTCACATAGCCGCCTAAGGCCTGGATGTCACCGATTTTAGCGACCAGGCGATTGGTCTGGCCGGGTAACGCCTGGGTGACTTGACCGCGATACGCGAGGATGCCCTGCATCGTGTTTTCGGAGTACCACTGGCCCGTGTACGACGATGTTGCTACGGTGACTGGAAACCAAAAATCAGCCTGCGGGCCGGTCATCATGAACTTTAGCTCGTAGGGCGGCTGCCCGTCGGGTTGGGGCCGGGTCCACGGTACGCCGGTGACGCTGCGGTACTGAATACCTCCGCCCCCGCCTTTTTCAATCTTCATCTGCAGCTTCAGATCGAAATCGCGTGTCTTGTCGCCGCGATAGACGATGTAGTTGTTCCCCTTCGGCTTGTCCTCCAATGTTTCGCCTACCATCGTGCCCCCTTCGACTCGCCAGATAGTAGGGTCTGCATCCCATCCTGCAAAGCTCTTTCCATCGAATATCTGCTTGTAGTCCGTGTGCTCGTTTGGGTCGTACGGCGCGGGTTCATGAAACTTCGGCATTCCCGTCAGCTTCTCGCCGTGGGGTCCACTCTGAGGCGATTGAGCCGGGGGCGACTCCAGTGCCGGCGGCACGGACTGTGCATTAAGCTCGGACGTGAACATCAGGGAACTGACGCCTACAAAGACTGCAAGCAAAATGGGCCGAGGATTGAAGCGGATGGGTGAACTATCCGATTGCAACATGAAGTTCCCTTTCTTTCCTGGTGAATGCCTGTCGAGCAAAAACAAGGACGCCCGATCAGAATGCCGATTCGAGCGCAGATTGATTCGGGGGAAACATTCTTGAATTGGTATTATCTGCTCCAGCAAGCTACGTCTTGGTCGACAGTTAAGCAATCAATGGCCGATAAAAACGAGCACGTAATGAGGGTTCCCGCAGGACAGCGGCCTGCATGAAAATGAACACATCCGCCAGGTATCCTTCGTAGCCTTTCGGCGCACCAGTCCAGTTAGTCCAATCAATCCCTTGGTTGGCGCTGTTCCGAACGCCATTCTGAAACCCCGATTTGATCTGGCGTTCCAGCATTGCGTTGAGTATCTCGTCTCCCTTTTCCGGTTCGCCAACCGTATGGTGCGCCATGATGAAATGAAGCGCGTGTCCCGCTGATATTCCGCCATTCATATAGTTCTGGAAGGTATCGACGCCATCTTCGCGGCTTGGTACGCCAAGACCAGTGGGTTGAAGATAATCGGCTCTTCGCACGGGTTCTAGAGTGCAAGGAAGTCCAAGATCGAAGCGAGTGAATTTCACATCCTTCATCTTCTGGAGAAGAAGAGAGAGTATCCGTCGTCCTTGACTCGGTTCAACAAGTCCGTACTCGATTGCCAATCCGTTCACGATCGGAGTGGCGTAATCGTGAAGTTGACCGTCTGCGCTCTTCCACCACGCAAGCCAGCCCGTAGCCGGATTGAAGAGAGTTCTGAAGTATGTTGCCTTCAAACGTTCTGCCAAGCCAGTGAGGTGTGCTTGCTGTTTTTTGCGGCCGAGTTGTCCCTCGAGTTCCGCCAGGCACCGCCAGGCACGATAGATGAAGGCATTGGTATATCCATCCTTGTGACCGCAGTTCAAGGCGTCCCACCAGCAACAAGAACGCGCGGGCTCTATCAAGGTGTTGTCGTTACCGCTCTGAGTGGCCTCGACCATTCCGTCGCCGTCCACGTCTCGCTGCTCCAGAAACATCGATAGGCTCTCCAACCGCTCTATGCGTGCCTTCAGCCAATCACGGTCGCCGGTGGCTTCCACGTAGTCCCAGGCGGAGATGAGAATCCCGGGGTTCGCGTCCAGGAAATGCCGATAATCCCAATACCCAACGACTTCTCCCGTTGGATCTGTCCGATGTTCCAGCCACCAGTCGATTGACTGCCGTACCTGGTCCATCACGGAGATTCCAGGTGCTACTTCGGGAGTCCAAAGGGCTTGGTCCGCATAAAAAGGCAAAGCGAAACTCACAGGGTCGCTAATGACATTGTTAGCGAGAATACCGACGGGGGCGCTGAATGGTCTGTCCTGATCGCCCCACTTTGAACTGGGTTGCCATGTATTAAACCAACTCCGCCGGACCTTCTGCCAAAGAGCTTGGTCGGTCATTCCTTTCGGGAGGGCTAAACGCACTGGCGCGAAAAGGAGCGTGCATTCTTGACCCATCCCGACTCCAGGAAGTTCCAGAATCAAATCGACTGTGTGCTTGTCGCGGTTGCCTTCTAGCCTTGCTTTGACGCCATTGTGCGCTCCGCTGAGCAGGATCTGGCCGAAATCGGGGGACGAGATCACGGCGGGTAGCTTTCCGCGACCATCCTCATACCAGGCTTGCGGAAGAATGGTTGTCGGTGTGACCTGCGGATCGAAGGGAAAATGCATCTCCACCGCGTCGACGTCTTGAAGCCCTCTGCCTTGGCCTGAGACCGTCATATCAAAACTCATCTTGGATATTCGAATAGTCCAACGCAGTGCGGCGTCTGTTGCGCAAGCGAAGACGTAGGATATTGCTCCGCCTCCAATCTCGTCTTTACGAGTCGCAAATTCGCCACTGCTTTTCCAGGCCCCTCCCGCACGAACACGGAGCACAATCGGAGAATTCAAACGTAAGAGATTGGTTTGCGCTCTAGTCCCCCCTTCGGTGTCCCAGCTCAGAAACGGCACCTGAGCATATCGGGCGTCGGGTTCAATGCGAATAACCGGGGCGGTGCCAAAAGCTGACTCGGGAGTCCCGTTGAAATTCAAGGAGAGCGCAGCTGCTACTGGTCCAAATGTGGCAGCACCCACGCTTGCGCCCGCGAATCTTAGAAATGACCGGCGATTGATTTCGTCGTTCCAGACATGCATCAGAAAGGCCCCTCTTCAGTCTTGCCCTGCACCAGAAGCGTTGCTCGGACAACAAAATGAAAGCCGGATATCGAGGCGGCTTTCTGGTCTCCTAGTAGGTAGCTCTGCCGCCACTCAGATCGAATACCGCGGCTGTTGTGAACGAATTCTCCTCCGAAACAAGCCAGGCGACCATCGCACTCACCTCATCGACTTCGAGAAAACGTCCGCGAGGTATTCTGCTCAACATATAGTCGATATGCTCCTGTGACATCTGCTCGAAGATGCGAGTGCGTGCGGCTGCAGGAGTGATGCAATTTACCGCGATGTTGACCGAGGCAGTCTCTTTGCCAAGTGATTTTGTCAACGCAATGACGCCCGCTTTCGACGCACTGTAGGCCGATGCATTCGGATTGCCCTCTTTACCTGCAATCGACGCGACATTGAGAATGCGGCCATACTTTTGGCGGAGCATATGCGGCACGATTGCCTGACAGCAGTAGTAGACACCGAACAGGTTGACCTGGATGACGCGTTGCCACTCCTCGACCGGATAATTCCACGTTGTATGGTTGGGGCCGGCGATCCCAGCGTTTGCGACAAGGATGTCAATCCTTCCATGCAAAGCAATTGTCGATTGAACCGCACGTTCTACCGAGGCGATGTCCGAGACGTCCACCACTTCGCCTGTAACTCGACCTGGTCCCTCCAACTGCTCCACGATCGTTGTCAGAACAGACTGATCGTAGTCCCAGATTGAGACCGAGGCACCCGATGCCTGGAGGCGCTTAGCGATGGAGAGGCCAATCCCCTGGGCTCCCCCCGTTACTACAGCATGTCGATTTTTCAGATCAATCTGGTTCACGTATTTCTCACGGTCATGGCTATTCTTCCGTCCCGTCTCTATTTGAGTCCCATTGAGCAAGGCGAGTGTCGTTGGTGCCTTAGCTCATCTCTGTGCCTTGGCCGAGCGTCGATTCCAATGCGCGTCGAAGAAGAATCGTTTCCGAGACATTGTCTGTCCGATTGCAACCGTTCCAGTCGATCCACACATATTCCAGAGCGAGAAACCCGCCGTAGCCGATCTCTCGTAGCCGGTCGAGCATCCCAATGAAGTCAATGGCATTATCCGCAACCGGCGTTTGTAGCTTTCCGGCGGCGCCGCCGCGGACGTGAATATGGGATGCGGAGGATAGCAGCGGATGCACATTGTCTGACGTTTCTCCTGCGTAGACGAAGTGTCCATAGTCGAGTGTCAGCGTTAGTCCATCGACAGCTCGCAGAAATGCAAGCGTGCTTTCGACATTGGCACAGATCGAACCGGTGTGGGGTTCAATGGAGTATCGAACGCCGGCGCTCTCGCATTCCGCCACGCGTCTGGCGGCTTCTTCCATAGCGAGTTCGATATCCCGGCCTCGTGACTCCATCGAGTGAAACACCCCTGGCAGACCTGTAATGTGCCGGCAGCCAAGCGCAAGGCAGAATTCGAGAGCATGCGCAAAGACATCGCGGTTCACGGTCCTCACAGTTTGGCTGGGATCATTTGCCGAGCACTCCGAGGGCTCGAGTCCGATCTGGACGAATACATCCGAGACGCTGACCGATGCCGCGTCTAAATCACGCAGCACTTGCGTCGCGTAGCTCTGCGGAGACTCCAGCAAGTCCTTTGGCGAGAAATGGGAACTGCGCGCAAACAGACCGAGGTCGACATGGTCGAACCCAAGCAGCTTCACCAGTTTCAACGCACGGGACCTTTCCAAGACGGGGAAAGTGAAATCTGCACACGAAAACCTAAACATGCTGTATCCCCTCTCTCAGGCTTGAGCGATAGAGGGCATCAATTTGATCGAGCGCCTGTTGAGCGCGTCCACGGTGCTTGCAGAAGTCGGCAATCAATTCTCCCGCGCGTTCCTGAAGGCCCACATAGCCGGGGTATCGAGGCCGCACATAGGCTGTTTCAATGCTCGCCGAAGTGCGCATGAAGAAGCCGTCACTGATTTCATTGAGAAGTGAATCATTC
>Ga0206887_10218_pt1 | contig 12700 bp, 8 predicted proteins | sample Alteio_BWOrgHeat_89_FD_153248 | JGI IMG/M metagenome (GOLD analysis project Ga0206887, IMG submission 153248) | Enriched cells from forest soil in Barre Woods Harvard Forest LTER site, Petersham, Massachusetts, United States - Alteio_BWOrgHeat_Nextera3 ...
GCCCGCTCCAAGGCGCAGAACACCCCGCGATGCGTACACCACGATTCTGGGCGTACCAGCACCATCACCATTTAGATTGTCGAAATCTATATCCCCTTGTCGAAACAACTTACTTCTACAGGGCCGAGTTAGTAGTTTGATCAGCGAGAGGGTACTTATCGACTAAGGAACAGACTTCCATCACCGCCGCCCCTCGCATACGTACATGGGGGAGATGCAGCATGCTAACTCAGTTCTCCTGCCTTGGCGCAATATCGCCCTTTTGCATTAACTGTCGCACCGTATCACAAGTATCGAAAGTCGGTTGTCATTTCTTTGTCACTGACCTGTCATCTCATTAATCCGACCGGAAGACCGATGCGCCGTCGGGCAAATCTCGATAGTCCTCCGGTAATGTGGAGCTCGTTCAAGTAGACACTGCCTCAATTGCGAGTAGCACACTTGGCCACCAGTTTCCCGATATCGAGTTATAGTCGCAGCCAACCGGCTCGCGTCCACAGTGTGACGATCCTTGCGCGGCTATTGCCAATTGGCCTCGATCTTCTACTTCATCTAACGTTGAAGCCCGCCAGTTTCGAACTCTCGCGAGAAATGTCTCAAACGCATGAGGGGAAGGTTGGGCCCTGAGGAACCGGCGGAAAGAAACAGAAGATCAATCTCGTGCCGTCTACATCTTTATTCGGCTGGCGGTCCTAATCCGCCATAAGTGGCGCTCACATTACTACTCACCGTCAATCTAAGCAAGTGGTGAGTATGGCTATTCTCTTGAGCGCCACCACATCCTTTTCAATCGCCTGATCGGCTCAGATGGTAGTTGAGTCTCTGCTCTGGTTTGGGTCTTACGGATAGTCGCGCTGTAGTCTCGCAGTTGCGGCAAAGAAACGCGCTGGTTAGCAGGATTTGCACACCGAGAAACATGGTGAAGCAGGAGACTGCAGTTACCACGCTCAGTTTGGTTAGATCGGGTTCAGTGGCGATGACAATCCCCAGGACCGTCGTGATTGCCGCCAAAACGCTGAGTGGAATTGCCTTGTTCCTATTTGTCGATACGACGAATGCAAGCCTTAGATACCATAGTCCCCAATAAAGACCGTGCAGGCCAGCCAGGATACACAGCAACCGCAACTCGACAGGGGCAGACCGGATTAGCCAGAAAACCGCCCAAGACCCGATCGTTAATGATCCAGTGACAATCTGGATACGAATCATCTGGTTGTTGCCTTCATGCTTCGCAGATCTTGCCTGGTAAGTTAACGCAGCAATCAGAGTTAGACATGTTAGTGCCACGGCAACTATATAGCCCGATTCTTCATGCTCCGGATTGGTCATGATCGACGCCAGGAAGAAGAGCGAAGTCCCGAGTCCTAGCATCAGTAAGCTGTGACAAACCAAGTACCTGCGGCTTATTGCTTGCGGCATATTCGTTCTCCCGCCGTGAAAAGGGACCATCTTCCAGGAACGTCATGGCCTAATCGTAGCCACTTTCGCCGCGAACTCTTTGCGTGTGCGGAATGGGTCAGCGTTCACAGGATTGGTTGCATCCGGCCCCGTCGGCCGTTCTAGTGTGGCGATCACTTTAGCAGACTCTTGACTTAGTCGAAGCAAGGAAAGTTTGAGCAAGCCGCAACTGCTCACCGCGATCCTTGGAGGACAGGAACTTTCACTTCACGCCGGTCGTCCCCGTCATGTGCTTGCCGTCAGGCTAGTCACCATCGTTCGCGGGATTTCAGCCGCAATCGCCATTGCGTTTCATTTCACCGGGAGCTATTGTCGTCCCGAGTCGGCTGTATCTTACTGCGACGGCAGATTCGTTGTTTGATTGCCGGATTTCCTGCCCGCTGTACTCGTTGCATTCTCGCACCACGATTCGCTGAGCAGATACAGCTTTATAAGCTCCTGAACCGGTTACGATTCCCCTGCGTCGTGCCCGTTCTCCAAGACGGATTTGATCCTCCCCTTATATCAAGCTGTCGTTCGTGTCGAACCCAGGCCCTTACCCGACGAAAAATTTGCAGGAGGATAGATACCAATGAAACGCGATCAACTCAGGAGTGCGGAGCCAGCGAATTCCCGCGTCGTTGTGGCGCTCTTTGGACAAACGAGGCAGGTGAGTGATGCCGTCGCCGACCTTAAACATGCCGGGTTCGACAAATACCAAATCCGCGTCGGATTTGCCGCGGAAGAGCATCAGCACTCAAAGGGTAATGGCCACGCGAAAGCAATTGGTGCAACAGAAGATCCACGCAAGCAACATACGTTGAGTTGGAGATTGCGTCGAAGCTTTGAGCTTGATCTCCATCGGCGTGGTGAAACCCAGCTGTCACGCAACCGTAAGAGCAAGGCGCCCTCGGTCGGGCTTCATGAGCTGTATTCCGCGGTCAATTTGCATGACGCACTGCAGTCTCTGTGCGCCAGAGAAGACAGGATTCGCTTGCTGAAGAACGAAATCGGTCCCAGGGGAGCAATTGTGTTGGTGGATGCCGAGGGCCGCTGGAAAGAGGCAGAATCCATACTGGCCAGGGTCGCCGGCAAAATTCGCACCGATACGGCAACCGAGTTGCCGCCTTTCAACGCTTAGGCTTCTGAGCTTTTTGGGCTTTCTCCTGCTCGCACCGCTTGCTTCGGCATGGCTGAATCAGGGCGACCGTCACCATGCCCGAAGCAAGTCGCGATCCTCGACGCAGCACCGCGTCGGAAGCTCGTAGTATTCAATCGAGGATCGTTGGGGCAGCCAAACTAGAATCGCCTCGCCTCAGCTTGCCCGCCGTCAACTGGTGGTCCGTCCCGTCTCGCCTTCGAATTTTCGAACTTCTCGTTTTCTTACCGCGCCTCCGCATCGCACGGGCGGCTCGATCATCCAATGGGTATGGGTGAATTGGCTGTTTCGATCTTGGACCTCGTTGGCATGCGAACGGGTGAGTCTCCCGGCGCTGCAATTGCGCGGTCGGTAGACGTGGCGCAACATGCGGAGAAGCTTGGTTACAAGCGTTTTTGGCTCGCAGAGCATCACTCGATCTCCGGTATCGCTTGTTCGGCTACGTCGGTGCTCATAGGAAACGTCGCGGCAGCCACCACGACCATTCGCGTGGGTAGCGGCGGAATTATGCTGCCCAACCATGCGCCCCTGGTGGTCGCGGAACAGTTTGGCACTCTGGAGGCCTTATTCCCAGGGCGTATCGATCTCGGACTGGGACGTGCTCCGGGCGGCGATTTTCATACCATGCGGGCCTTGCGCCGCGATTCGCAGCAGAGCGGAGAAGATTTCCCGATTCTTCTGGAAGAGCTGAGAACCTATCTCGGGCCCGAAGTGCCCGGCCAACGAGTAAGGGCTATTCCCGGTCAGGGCAGCAACGTTCCGATTACCTTGCTGGGCTCAAGTCACTTCAGCGCCGATTTGGCCGCAAGATTGGGTCTGCCCTTCGCATTCGCGGCTCACTTCGCTCCAGAGTATCTGTACTCGGCAACTGCGCGTTATCGTCAGCAATTTCGGCCGGGCAACGCGCTCCGCAAACCTTATCTGATGGTTGCCGCCCAGGTCATTGCCGCCGACTCCGACGCTGCGGCCCGCCGGTTGTTTACCACGCCGCAACAGCGGTTTTTGAGGCTGATTCGAAATCAGCCGGTCGAACTCTTGCCTCCGGTGGAATCGATGGAGCCGCTCTGGTCCGACTGGGAAAGGGCGGCCGTGGACAACAAACTTGGAGCCTCCGTCGTTGGATCAGACGCAACCGTCAAAGCAGGACTGCAGAAGCTGGCCCGCGACACGGGGGCCGACGAATTGATCATCGTTACTGATACATATGCGCATGCCGACAGGCTGGAGTCGTATCAGAGAGTGGCTGCGATCGCCGCTTCGATCGATCTTCCTGCGACGGTAGCCGTGTGATCTTCCCTCTCCGCCTAGAGTCGCGACGTCAGAGTGCAAAAATTCCGGCTCCGTAAGAACAATCTAATCGACGGTCCGAACTCACCATCAGACTGAGCGGCTCGCTTCGTCCAGACCTCATTCTTAAGCGGGTGTTTACTGCCAAGCGCCTTTGGACTGCTTAGCTCACACCTCTTGCTCCGGCTATCTCCTAATGACTTGCCGATCCTTGCCGAAAAGCTCATTACCGAGAGCATTTCAAAGCTTGGCACTCCTTTGAGGATTGCGGTTGCATGAACGGCGCTGGACAGTTGCGGGCCAACAGTGGAATCGAGGGGTCGGTCGCAGTGCCCTGGGCCCGCTTACGCATTCCGGCATTTCCTCAAATCGCGGTCCGGGTCTTGCAGTTGGCCGGCGGCCGAGCCGTTTCCATGCGCCAGCTCAGTGACCTCATCTCATCGGATCCGGCCTTCTGCAGCGAAGTACTCACCATTGTTAACTCTTTAGTCTATGCCCCGCGATTTCCCGTCACCAGCATTCTGCAGGCAGTTGCGATGCTCGGAACCCACAACTTAAAAGGCATCTGTCTGACCGTTGGAGTGCGTGCGTACCTGGGCAAGTCACTGAGCCATCCAGCCATGCGCTGCATCTGGCGTCACAATCTCGCCACCGCATTGGTCGCCCAGCAGTTGGCCATCGCCGGAGTGATTGACAAAGATAAGGCCTACACGGCGGGCATCCTGCACGACATGGGCAGATTGGCATTCGCCGCGCTTCAGCCTACTGAATACAGCGCCCTGCTCGGCACTCACACCGGCTCAGCTCGATCTATCCTGGCGTCGGAGAAAAGCCTGTTTGGAGTCGATCACTGCGAAGCAGGGAGAAACCTTGTTCACGAGTGGAAACTTCCTCCCGAACTCGAGACTGTTGTTTCTCTCCATCATGCCAAGCGGGATTCCAGTGCCTGGCAAATCCCGGATCTGATCCATGTGAGTTGCAGAATTGCTGACAGTATAGGGTTCCCCGCCTTTCAGGGATGCATCGGCGGCTCATACCACGACGTTTTGGCTGAAGTTCCAGGGCCGGAGCGAGATCTGTTCCCATCGAATGTCGAAAGCCTGTCCTTTGCCATCGGCAGCAAGATCAACGCCGTCGAATCGCTCTGACCCAGCCTACGATTCTTTTCCCATCAAGATCTCACCGCGCGGCCGCCAAGCATTCGACCGTGCAGCCATGATGTCTGCGGAGGAAAGATCAAGTCGCCCGTGCCGGCCCCGTTCCAGCGCAGCGCAGCGATGCATCTCGAATGCCGTCGCCCCAAGATAGGTGAGGACTGAATGGCGTCATCTGGGGTATAAAAGGGATGCCTCCCCTGAATCATCACGTCCCATAGTTTGGGGATTCTCCCCTCTGTGGACTACTACGATCTTAAAGATGCGGGAACTGTTACCTATGCGTTCTTTCGTGCTGGTCGCACTGCTCTTCTGTTCTGCCGAGTTGGGCCTGTCGCAAACCAAATCCTCTTCACCTCCTATTTCGCAGTCGTATGACAACGAGGCTTTCATCGTGGAACTGTCGGAGGCGACGTTCCGCTATAACTCCGATGGCACCGGCGAACGGAACCTTCACCAGCGTGTGAAGATCCAGAACGATGCCGGAGTGCGCGGGTTCAGCGTAGTCTCGATTCCCTATGCGACGTCTACTGAAAGCTCTCAGATCGTGAACCTCAGTGTTCGGCATTCAGATGGATCTATGACGGGGACCCCGGCAACGGACGCGATGGACGTGACGGCGCCTGTAACTCAACAAGCTCCGCTCTACTCTGACCTGAAGATACAGCAGATTCCGGTTCGCGGTTTGAGAGTTGGAGACACGCTGGAGTACAGGGTGCGCATTCAGCGCAACAGTGCTGAGTCACCTTCGCGGTTCTGGAATGCCGCTTCATTCCTGAAAGACAACGTGGTTTTGTCCCAGAGCATCACTCTCGACGTACCGAGCGACAAGTATGTGCAGGTTTGGAGTCCGGTCCAGAAGCCGTCGATCACCGAGAAGGACGGTCGTCGAGTCTACGTCTGGTCAAGCAATCAACTAAAGCCCACAACCACCAAACAGAAGAGTGACGATGACCCGGTCCAGTCTGCTTCCGACAAGATGCCTGAGGTGGAGTGGACAACATTTCGTAACTGGCAGGAAGTGGGTGAATGGTACCGGGCGCTGGCAGCACCTCGCACTATAGCGACAGACGCGCTACGAGCGCAGGCCGACGAAATCACTCGTGAAGCACGGACGCCCGAGGATCAGGTTCGCGCCCTGTACTCGTTCGTTGCCACCCGCATCCGCTACGTAGGAATCGACCTCGGCGTTGGCCGCTATCAGCCTCATGCGGCGGCCGAAGTGCTGGCAAACCAATACGGCGATTGCAAGGATAAAGACACGCTGCTCGAGGCGTTACTCCATGCGAAAGGGTTCACGACAGCACCAGCACTTATCGGGGTGAATATCGACTTAGTACCCGAGTTACCCTCGCCGAGCCAGTTCAACCACGTAATCACTACGGTCACTCTTCCGTCCGGCAAGTTGTGGATGGACACCACCGCAGAGATAGCGCCCTTTCAATATCTGCTTGCACCGCTACGCAACAAGGATGCGTTGGTGATTCCCGCTCCCGACGGTGCCTCAACTCTGGAACGCACGCCTGCCAAACCACCCTTTGCTTTTGCCAACCGCTTCGAGGCGACCGCGACGCTTGCGATCAACGGAGAGCTTAAGGGCCGCGTCGAGATCAATTCGCGTTCCGACGAGGAGATCCTTCTGCGAGCCATTGCCCGCAATCTGGCGCCCGCGCAATGGGACCAGGGTTCGCAATATCTGGCCAACCTGCTCGGGTTCAGCGGCACTACGAACAATTCCAGCTTTGGTCGTGCTGACGACACCAGCACTCCGATGCGTGCTTCCTACGACTACACGCGCAAGCCCTTTGGAGACTGGGACAATTTCCGGATCATTCCGCTCTTCCCGGTCCATCAGCTTCCCGAAGCCCCGGAGAAGCAGCCCTCGGCCGACATCGATCTAAACGCTGAACGCACTGACACGGCCATCAGCCGTATTCAATTGCCGGATAACTTCGGGGCGGATCTGCCGGACGCAATCCATGTCAAGGCGGCCTTCGCTACTTTCGATAAGACCTACAAGCTCGAAAACGGGGTGCTGATCGCTGAAAGAACTCTCGTAGTCCTTCAGTCCAAGGTTCCGGCAACCTCCTGGGAACAATACAAGAAATTTGCCAAGGACATCTCTCTTGGGGAAGAGGCTTGGATTCAACTGACCTCGAGTAAAGCGTCCGGAGTGGGACCGCATCCGCCGAAACCAGGCGAGAATAACCCGGCCGCGGCGCAACTGATTGCGGATGCTACGGTGCTGGAAGGTAGGTCTGACTGGGCAGGTGCGCTGAAAAAGCTCGATGCTGCTCAGGAGATTCAGCCGGAGCAACCCTTCTTGTGGAGCAACTACGGCTTCCTCGCGATGGTGCAACGCAACAACGAAGAGGCGAAGAAACACTATCGCCATGAGTTGGAGCTTCACCCCGATGAAGGCAATGTAATCATGCTTTACGGCGGCCTTCTCTATGCTGAGGGAGAACATCAGGAGGCACAAAAGCTCGCGAGTGCGTATCTCGAGCGCAATCCGTCTGACCAGGAAATAGCAATCTTCGTGGCCGGCATCCGAGCCGAGACCAGCGTACCTGATGCCATTTCGACCTTGCGGCGTACCATCGCCGCAGCGCACGCGCCGGGCAATCAGCAAACTCAAGCCGTACTCGCCGAATATTTGATCCGCAATCATCAGCCCGAAGATGCTGCGGCGCTGGTGAAAAAGGAGCTTGAGAACTCGGACGATCCAACCCTGCTGAATACAGCCGCTTACCTGTTGGCTGAGGCCAAAAGTGATCTACCGCTGGCCGAGCAAAATGCACGGAAGGCGCTCGCAAGCATGGAACGCGACACGTCGACAGCGTCGATCAGCGAGGCCAACGCGCGGTCCTTTCAACAAACGTCGTTGTTGGTCGCAACGTGGGATACGTTAGGCTTCATTCTGCTTGAAGAGAACAAACTCGAAGAAAGCAGTGATTACCTCGCGGCCGCATGGAGGAACCTCCCGTCAAGAGTGACTGGTGCGCATTACGGTCAGCTTCAGGAAGCCTTGGGTGACCTTAAAGGAGCACTGCGAACCTATGAGCTGGCTCGAAGCTTTCCAGATGGCAAGGTTCCTGCGGTTGAAACGCCTCTCATCGAAGCCAGCGTTTCCCGACTCAAGAAGGCTGGAGTGACTTCGACCGTGAATGGCCACGCCGTTCAGATTCTTCAAGACGAGCGAACCTTCAAAATCAAACCGAAGTCGGCGCTCGCGTCGCACCTTTCGGCGACCTTCCGCCTTCAAATGTCCAGCCAATCAACAGCAGGAATTATGCGAGTCGGAGGCGATTCTACGTCGGATGACGTTACGGATTCCATCAAAGCATTGACTTGGCAGCAACTGGTTCCCGCTCATTCCGGCGCGAAAATACTGCGCGACGCTGTCCTCAGTTGTCCTGGTGGACAAAGTGATTGCTGGTTCGTTCTCATGCCAATCGGCAGAATTAATGCCGAACGCTAGCGGCAAGACCTGCGCCGACATATCAATTAACCGTGCAGTTGGAAGGCGAAGCGCATCGCGCGGCAAGACAAACTAAGCGGCGACTCGCCTAAGCCTTTTAAATTGTGCGAGAAAGAATGGTCGGGGAGAGAGGATTTGAACCTCCGACCCCCTGGTCCCGAACCAGGTGCTCTACCAGGCTGAGCCACTCCCCGAACGCTTGTTGGCGGGATGCTCACGACCCGGCCCCTGGAAGACCATCGACTGCCCGCGAGCTAAAATTGAGTGTATCAGATAATAGTGATCCATCTTTCTTACCAGTTGTGCCTTGAATTTCTGGCCCAGTGGGCAGGTTGGACGGCCGTCCTCCACCGTTTTCCTATACGGCTCGCCCCGACTAAGGTTGGATCGAAATCTGTTAGATCGCCCCTACCGCAACCTCGAAGGTTCTCTGATGACGCCCCTCGAACAGCTGAACATCAGCGGCCTGAAAATCCTCGACGGAGCCATGGCGACGGAGTTGGAACACCGCGGTTGCGACATTACCGGCCCGTTGTGGTCGGCCCGCGTGATTGCCGACCACCCGGATGCAATCGTCGGGGTCCATACAGACTACCTGGAAGCGGGTGCGGATTGCCTGTTGACGGCCAGCTACCAGGTCTCCAGCAAAGCCTTTGCCGATGCCGGCCTCTCTTCGCATGATGCCGACGAGGCGCTGCGCCGTTCGGTGGCTCTAGCCCTATCAGCGCGCGACCGCTACTCGCGTCGAGTGCCACGTCGAGTCTGGATTGCTGCATCGCTCGGCCCCTATGGCGCAGCGCTTCATAACGGAGCCGAGTACCACGGCAACTACCTCATCCCATTCGATGAACTCGTTGAATTCCACAAGCATCGACTCGAGGTCCTCTCCGGCACTAACGCCGATCTTGTAGCCTTTGAAACCGTACCTTCTCTCGAAGAAGCACGCGCAATCGTCGAGGCCCTGCGCTCTTTGCCCAATATCGGTGCCTGGATCTCCTTTACCTGCAAGGACGGTGAACATCTCGCCCACGGTGAGCCCCTTCGCGATTGCGGCTCTCTGGTCGAAGCCGAGAGGCAGGTGGTTGCAGTCGGCATCAACTGCACCCATCCTCAATGGTTAGATTCGCTCCTTGCCGATCTCAAGAAAACGACGCGAAAACCCATCATCGTCTACCCGAACTCCGGCGAACTCTGGGATTCGGAGCATCGGTGCTGGTCCGGCCCCTCCGATTCAGACGATTTCGCTGCCCGGGCACGCCAGTGGTATGCATCTGGAGCGCAGGCCGTCGGTGGCTGCTGTCGCACTGGGCCCGGTCATATCCGGGCGATCCGCGACCGCTTGGAATCGGCCGTTTTCTGACCCGTAAGCCCTTTCTTCTCCTCAGGGTAGCGAACCCTTCAGCACCCGACATTCAGGCCTGCTTCCGCTTCCCCCAGCTGAGCCCACAACCAGCAGTCGCCGCCGCGCCGCCCTCAATTCACGCCTGCCTCAGGCCGCGCACCATGCGACAATAGGGTTCTAGTCGCTATGAAACCAGAATCGCTACCCGTGGCTCCCGAATCTGCCACCGTCACCCGTGAGCTTCTGGCTCAACACAGCATCACACCCGACGAGTATGAGCGTATCGTTGCCGCCCTCGGACGTACGCCGAGCCTGACTGAACTGGGAATTTACAGCGTGATGTGGAGCGAACACTGCTCCTATAAATCGTCGCGCGTTCATCTGCGGCGGCTGCCCACCCGCAGCGATCGCGTCGTCCAGGGGCCGGGCGAAAATGCCGGCATCATCGATGTAGGCGACGGATGGGCCTGCGCTTTTAAGATCGAGTCTCACAACCATCCCTCCTATATCGAGCCATTTCAAGGTGCGACGACCGGAGTCGGCGGCATCCTGCGCGACATCTTCACCATGGGAGCGCGGCCGCTCGCGGTCATGGATTCGCTCCGCTTCGGCCCGATCGCAGGAGACTCCGAACCCACCGAGATCATCCACAAGAACCACTCCATAATTGAGGGAGTGGTCGGGGGCGTCGCCTCCTATGGCAACTGCTTCGGTGTGCCCAACCTGGGCGGCGAAACCCGCTTCGAATCTTGCTATTCCGGCAACCCGCTGGTTAATGCATTTGCCCTCGGCCTTGTGAGACGTGACGAAATCTTCTATGCCAAGGCCACCGGCATCGGCAACCCGGTCATTTATGTAGGAGCCAAAACCGGTCGCGACGGTATCCACGGCGCCACCATGGCCAGCGAAGAATTCAAGGAAGGCTCGGAACAGAAGCGCCCCAATGTCCAGATGGGCGATCCCTTCATGGAAAAGCTTTTGCTCGAGGCCTGCCTCGAAGCCATGCAGACAGGAGCGGTCGTCGGCATTCAGGATATGGGGGCTGCCGGCCTCACCTGCTCTACCTGTGAGATGGGCGCGCGCGGCGGAGTCGGCCTCGAAGTCGAACTCGATCGGGTGCCGCAGCGCGAAACCGGCATGAGCGCCTACGAAATCATGCTCAGCGAATCGCAGGAGCGCATGCTGCTGGTCGCCGAAGATGGCCGCGAAGATGAGGTGCTTCGCATATTTGAGAAATGGGGCCTCGACGGCGTCATCGTTGGCGAGGTCATCGACGAACCGCGGCTCCGCATTCTCCACCACGGTGTGCTGGTCGCCGATATTCCCAATCAGTCCCTGACCGACGATGCTCCCCTCTATCACCGGCCAGTTGGCACGTGGAAGGCTCCCGTGCCTCTCGATCCGCCAGCCGAAGTGTTGGCCGAATTGAACAAGCCGCGCGACTACACCACCGACCTCAAAAAACTGCTCGCCTCGTCGAACATCTGCTCCAAGCGCTGGGTCTTTGAGCAATACGACTCGATGGTTCAGACCAACACCGTTCAAGGCCCCGGTGGCGAGGGCGGCGTCATGCGCATCAAGGACTCGGGCACGCCGGGTCATGAACGCGGGCTCGCCATGGCGCTCGACGGCAATGGCCGCTGGTGCTACCTCAATCCCAAGCTTGGCGCCGCGCTCGCCGTAGCCGAAGCCGCGCGCAAGGTGGCCTGCACGGGTGCCACTCCGGTCGCGGCCACCAACTGCCTCAACTTCGGCAACCCCGAGAAGCCCGAAATCATGGCGCAGCTCTCGGCCGCCATCGACGGCATCTCGGAAGCCTGCATCGCGCTCGGCACCCCCATCACCGGCGGCAATGTTTCGCTCTACAACGAGACCCGCGGCGAAGGAATCTATCCAACTCCGGTCATCGGCATCGTCGGCATCCTCGACGACGTCACCAAGGCCGTGCCGGCGGATTTTCAGCAGGCCGGAGATGCGGTTTTGCAGCTCGTGCCTCGCCTCGAGAGCTTAGAGCCAAACGAAATGGAGAGCCCCGAAGACGCCCTCTTGCTTGTCAGGAATCACGCAACCCGCTCCGTTCGCGAATTTGGGAGTTCTGAGTTTGCCAAAACCATCTTGGGATGCATGTGGGGAAGACCGCCTGCCCTGAACCTCGCGGGCCAAGCCGAGTTGAATAACTTCCTTGGCCACTTATCGCAAAGGGAACTACTTCGCTCGGCACGAGACATTTCAGATGGCTTAGCTGTTTCGTTAGCCGAATCTACTTTCTCGAGAGGCATCGGCGCTCGCATCAATGTTGGCGCGCAGCCTGACGATGCCGGTGCCAGGACGCTCTTCGGCGAGGATGCTGCGTCAGTCGTTGTGACTTGCCGACCAGAGGTTGTAGAGGAGATTCGGGCAATCGCGACTCTGCACGGTGTGTGGGTAAATCAGATCGGTATAACCGGGTCGGATCGGCTTCAGATAGACGTTTCTAGCAGGCCGATTTTGAACGAATCAATTGCCGAACTACAGCAATCCTGGTCCAACGCCCTCGAAGCCATGCTGCACGACGAGGTGACGGCATGAGCCGGCTCGTCACCGAAGGCATTCCCGTAGAAGAAGCGCCGTTGGTTTCAGAGCCGATCGGGGTGCCCCATCCTGGCGAGGCCGGCGTGAGTTCAGAGTACCCCGATGAAAAGCTGCGAGAAGAGTGCGGCGTCGTCGCCATCCACGGCCATCCCGACGCAGCCCGCCAGGCCTATCTCGCGCTCTATGCGCTGCAGCATCGCGGACAGGAATCTGCCGGCATCGCCACCGCCGACTACACCAATCTCTCCAACATCAAAGGCATGGGCTTG
>Ga0206887_10219_pt1 | contig 12684 bp, 8 predicted proteins | sample Alteio_BWOrgHeat_89_FD_153248 | JGI IMG/M metagenome (GOLD analysis project Ga0206887, IMG submission 153248) | Enriched cells from forest soil in Barre Woods Harvard Forest LTER site, Petersham, Massachusetts, United States - Alteio_BWOrgHeat_Nextera3 ...
TAAATATATTGGGGAGTTTGTTTTTTTCTTTGAAAGGAAGTAGCGTACAAGCAGTCACTAATCCACCAAGCAAGCCCCCTAAATGTGCAAAATTATCAATCTGTGGGAAAAAATAACCAATGGCAAAGTACAACCCTACCATGATTAGATAGCTAAGGAGCCAACTAATTAATTGGGTTTTGCGCACAACTCGCCAGGAGCCTAATATATTGAGCAACTGGCAGCCGAGCAGTCCAAAGATTGCCCCCGAAGCGCCGGCGCTAATAATAGACGGATGGAAGTAGAGGCTTAACAATGATCCGCTAATTAAAGATATAAAATAGATCAGTAGAAATTTAAGCACACCTGCTTGCTGTTCAAGAATGCTACCCAAGTTCATCAGCGAGTACATGTTGACTAGTAAGTGTGCTAACCCGACATGAACAAAACCGCAAGTGATAATGCGCCACCATTGTCCGTTAGCGACAAGCGGTCCATAATTTGCACCAGCTCGCAATAAAAGGTCGGTTGATGGATGCCAGAGCGCATCCGGATTATCTTTATACATCAAAAGAAAGATGATCACGTTTATAGCGATAATTATTGTTGTGACCAATTGCATTTGCTATCCTGCCAATCGCTGGGTTCTGGCTAAGTAAGCATGTGCTGCATTTGGGCTAAATTGATTACAAAGTCAGCTACAGAATCTGCGCTTAAACCATTATCTTTAAGAAGGATGTCGCGGGCTCCATGTTCTACGAAATGGTCAGATATGCCTAAGCAGCTGATATGTGGTCTAGGTATTTTGAGGTAATTTGGTTCACTGAGCTGACAGAACTCTTTTCGATGTACCCACTCTAGAATTGCTGAGCCAAAACCACCTGATACAAATCCTTCTTCGAGGGTGACGATCTTGCATTCGGGCAAGTTAAAGATGCGCATAAGCATTTCATGATCTAGTGGTTTTGCGCTACGTGCATTGATCACCAAAGGCTCTAACCCTTTTTTATTGATCATCGGTAATGCACGCAATGCAGTATCAACCATCGCTCCATGGGCAAGCAGCACTATGTTATCTTGCGATGCTTTTTTCTGATTTGAATTGAAATATTTATCTGTGAGATTTTCATTGCTTAAAAATTCCCACTTAGTAGAGGGAATTGGTTCAAAGGCTCCACAGCCGTCTGCCTCAATAGCTTTATCACGGGGGAAACGAATAGCTACCGGTCCTTGTGCTTCTTTTAGAGCAGTGAATAACATATTACGTAATTCTTGCGCATTTTTCGGAGCTAGTACTGTGAAATTTGGTATGGTGCGTAAAAAAGCGATATCAAAAACACCTTGATGTGTTTCACCATCTTCAACCAGTCCTCCGCGATCGATACCAAAGATGACCGGCAAATTTAGGATGGCAACATCATGAATAACCTGATCCATTGCTCTTTGTAAAAATGTGGAGTAGATCGAAACTACTGGTTTAAGCCCTGCTTTTGCCATTCCTGCAGCCATGGTAACAGCGTGCTGTTCACATATGGCTACATCAAAGAACCTCTCCGGATAAACTTTGCCGAATTTTACTAAGCCGCTTCCTTCTGCAGTTGCCGGAGTAATTGCTACCATGTGTGGTTCTATCGGTGCTAGGTCAATAAGAGCTTGGGAAAAGATATCCGAATATGTTTTTGCTTTCGGCACTGGTGGTTGAATTGGTTCTACCTTCTCACTAAGTGGCGGTTCCAAACTAAAAGCACTTACTCCATGAAACTTAATTGAATCTTCTTCAGCAGGTGCATAGCCCTTTCCCTTCTGAGTAACAACATGAAGAATTTGCGGTGTGGTCTTGTCTTTGACCTTGCTTAGGGCATTAACCACGGCTTCTACATTGTGCCCATCAATTGGACCGGAATAATTAATTCCCAATTTCTCGAAGACTATTCCGGGTGTATCAAATCGCTCTTTCGTTTCTTTCTTCACACCTTCAATTAGTTTTCTTACGGCGGGTGTTAGAGGAACATCATCGAGTAGATCTTCAATCAGATCAATTTTCTCTTTAATATCCCGGTAAAAGAAAGTCTCTTTAATGCGGCGCATATATTGTGAAAAGCCACCAACATTTTCGCTAATGGACATTTCATTATCGTTGAGGATAATCAGTACATTCCGTCGTAAATGGCCCAGATGGTTGATCGCTTCCAAGGCCATGCCGCCAGTCAATCCGCCATCACCAATAACAGCTATAACCTTGTGGTTTTGTTTGAGATGGTCACGAGCTAAAGCCATTCCCACTGCTAGAGATACAGATGTTGAGCTGTGTCCGGCAAGAAAGGCATCATGTTCACTCTCTAAAGGATTGATAAAGCCGCTCAATCCTTTGTATTGGCGTAAAGTGTCAAATTGCTCTCGCCTGCCAGTAAGCATTTTGTGTACATAGGATTGATGTCCCACATCCCAGAGAAATTTGTCCGCTGGACTATCAAAAACATAGTGCATGCCAAGAGTTATTTCAACAATACCCAGATTGGAAGCAAGATGTCCTCCAGTTTTATTGAGATTTTGAATGATTTCTTGTCTTATCTCGTGAGCAAGCAAAGTTAATTGCTCAAGCGACAATTGTTTTAGCTCTTCTGGCGAAGAAACTATCTTCGGCAAGGAGATTTCTTGGCGAGCTAATGCATACATAGAATTTCCAGTCTGGACTGTGTGCAAATTTGATTAAGCCTCAATCATAACTATATTGAGCTGTTTACGAGCCCAGTATACCTATTAGCAAGAAAACAATATAAGTGGGTATTAGAGTTTACTCTTTTATTCTACTTTTGCTGCCTGTTGGATGGTCGAGGATTTTTAAATATGAACTTTATTGATCGGGGAATTCTAGAAGCTAATTTGCTAGAACCAGTACTGTGCTTCCAAAATAATGATACTAATATTGAGAAGTGGCGTGCTGTGCCCACCTCAGCCCTGTGGGGGGCTCGTCAGCCGCCCCTACGAAGTGTAAATTTTCGAAACTTTGGAAGCACTATACCGGTGCACACCCAGGTATTGTTTAGTTTGTTGATCATGTTTGCATTCCCGATGCCTGCTGTTTTGGCCTTAGAGGCCGCTTCCGACTTGAATGGTAATCGGTCGGCAGGTATTCGTGAATTCTCTTCTGGTTTGTCTCAGATTTCTATGGATCTTAGTGGATCATTATGTCCAGCGTGCTTGCAACAATTGAGAAAAGTACTGATAACAAACCCTGGGGTTGTAAAACTGGAATTTGCCGAACTTGATGTGCAAAGGCAAAGACATAAACACAATCGTAAATACAAGCAACGGAAAATCCTCTTGAAAATCGTGTTTGCAAATGAAAAAATTTCTAGCGCCGAATTGATTCAGAGCATAAGAAACAGAGACTTTAAAGTTTCCAAAATCAGCATAAGCCGCCTTTATTAAAGATATATCCAATGGTTATGTCCAGGAAAGATTATGTTACAAAAAGGCTCACTGTTATCTAGCGGCCTTATATTTCAGAGAGAAAGGCGTCAAATGATGCTTGACATCAATTTTTGCGCACTTACTATATATATAATGATGCTTCCTGGCTAAATCATGGTTTGATAACCGGCGAACTGAACTAGATCAAATAGGGGAGACCTAGCGTGAAGACTGCTATTTGTAATGATTGTGATTCGGTTGTTTATCACTATTCGGGCACTTGTCTGAAGTGTAATCGGAAAAACTTATCCTATTACGATTCCAATTCGCCAGAACTGCAAGAACGAATTAGCAGGCGAAAGCCTCCTAGGGAATCTATGGTTAGCGCCGGATATATCGCCCTAATCACAGTTGTTGTTTGTGTTGTTAATTATGCATGGAAAATGTATTGCCAATATACTGATGAGCACATTAAACAGACAGTTGCCCATCTAGCTATACCCGACAAGTTATAAGAGTTCTTCAAGAGTTTTTATCAAAATTTCTCAAAAACCTGTTTTCTGGGGTAAACCCCAGCTGTTTGTACGTTTTTATATAGTACGGTAATGAAAGAACTAGCAGCTGTGCTCTTAAAAAAAATCAGCCAAAAAATTCAGCAAATAAAAGGAAAGAACAGGCTCTTCCTAACAAGACTTTTCTGGGGAATAATGACCGGTTCTCTTTGCACTTTTTTCATTACGGGATCACCATTGCTTTCTAGCATGGAACGTAGCATGTTGGAATGGCGCTACAAGATATCTGAAAGTTTTCTCTCTTCGCAGAAGACGATATCAAAAGACATCGTTCTGGTGGAATTTGACGACATGTCGCAGTTTGAATTAGGCATCGCGAGATTTAATGATTTACACTCGCAGCGAATTCTTGCAGAAACGTTAGAGAACATAGAAAAAAGTGGACCAGTATTGGTTGTGTTAGATCTCGATTTAAGAGGTACCGTATGCCCGGCACTGTTAAAAGTCTTACGTTATTATCGCAATGTTGTCCTAGGCTTATTTGGCGCCTTGGATGGAAGTACTGATCTTCCCTCTTCTGATTATCTGGTCCATGCTTCAGCGTTTGGCTACAATGAGCTTGCACATGAAGAAAATGGATCTGTTCTTCAACTTCCTATTACCTATCGGGAAGTGTCGTCTGATCTTGGCGTTAATTCGGAGAAGGAACCATTAGCACCGGTACCATCTCTAATGGAAGCTGTGATTGACCTAAACAGGCATATTCGAGGTGTGGGCGTCGACACTCAATTCTTTGTGAATCGCTCGAAACAACCGCTTTACTTGAGTTATAAGAGATTTAGCTATTCATCTATATCTTTGGTTGACGTTCTGAAAGGTAGATTTCGACCAGGCTTTTTTCATAACCGCATAGTATTAATTGGTTGCACATTTACCCCTAAGAATAATGGAACAAATAAGCTAACGGAAAGGGAAAAGCCTTTACCTGATCTTCTTTATCATGCGCAGGCGATATCTACACTTCTCAACAACGAACAACTTTCTACTTTTTCTCCGCAATTAGCAAAACTGTTCATATTTGTATTAGGAGCAATCTTTGGTGGACTTGCCTCGATTTTACGATTTGCTATCCGCCTACCGATTTTTTGTCTGAGTGCAGTTTTAACCTTATTGATTGGTCAATTTTGCTTTCAATCACTGCATCTAATAATACCAATTGTGCCACTACTAGCGGTGATATTTCTCTGTCTTTGTTCTGGTACGTTTATCTATCTAGATACAGATCTTCGCGAGAGAAATAGCGAACTGGCTCAGGCTAGGAAATCCATGCAAGTGAGAGCAGAAGAAGAACGCCAGCGAATTGCCGAAGATTTGCATGATGAGACCTTGCCTGCTCTTTCTGCTGTTGCGCGCATGGCCGATAAGCTTAACCAACAATTAGGTAATAATCCAATTCCCGTTGAAATGAGAGAACGATTGGATTTTTCCGTAACCGAAATGCGCAGGGTTATCAATGATTTGCATCCTTCTGTTTTAGAAACCATGGGATTTAGACCGGCTCTGGAAAATTTACTTGTAAATCTGGTGCGAGATGGAGGCATAGAGACCTACTCATGTGAATCTGGCAACCTGGAGGACGAAGACTTACCAAAATTCACACGATTGCAACTTTATCGGATAGTGCAAGAAGCAATTAATAATATTCATAAGCATGCTAATGCCAAGCATGTCGATCTGAATATTTCTAAAAATAATGGAACAATTGTAATCTCTGTTGCAGATAATGGGAGTGGCATGCCGCGCAATCTTCTTGCTGGAGCTATGCAAGGAGAATCGCACGGTATTGTAAATATTAAACAGCGAGCTCAACTCATAGGAGCACGCGTAGAATGGAAGAAGCCAGCAAACTATATTTCAGGAACGGAAATGCACATTGAGTTATCAACGGATAATCGTAAGGAGACAGAAGGAGCTATTGAGTAATGACTATTTTAATTGTTGATGATGAGGAAAGAGATAGGCTTTGGTTAAGAAATTTACTTACTCAATCTCTTCCCGAAGCTGTGTCCATCGAGGAGGTTCAAGATGGACAAGAAGCAGTAGATTTAGCGATCAAGCTTAAACCTCAATTGGTATTCCTCGATATAAAAATGCCCAAGCTGTCTGGTATTAAAGCAGCTGAACTTATTCTCCAAGATAATCCAGAGATAGGAGTGATAATGCTCTCCAATTTTTCAGATGAGGTCTACGTGAGACAACTTTGGAAAATTGTGCCGCCCAATGGTGCCTTTGGATACGTATTAAAGAATGCTTCAGATGAGCAAGTAGTGGAAGCAGCTCGAGCTGTACTTTCAGGGGATTGTTGGGTTCATCCTGGAATAGCCCGTGTTATTCAGCGTACACAAAATCGTTCTACGAATCTGACAAATGCAGAATATGAGGCTTTAATTTGTATTGCTTTAGGACTGACAGATCATGCTATTGCGAAACGGCTATATCTCACTGAGAAAGCAGTGCAGTCACGACTTAAAGCCCTTTATTCCAAGTTGGGTATACCTGGCCGTAGTGAATCACATGAAACAGAGTACAATCAACGTTGTCGAGCGGTTTTTCTTTCAACAAAACGGGGATTGATTAACCAATCAGAGCTTGACGAATGGGAGACTAAGTTAGTTGAATCTAAAAATGGGAGTGTTAATTAAGAAGGCAGTGAGCATTAAGTTTTTAGCTTATGTGTTTTTTCTTTTGAGTTTGATTTATCCTCTCTTGGATTGCACTATAAACAGTGCCATGGCCAAGTCACCGTCAATTGTGCCTGTAAATGAGGCAAGTGAATCAAATGGACAAGCGATTGATAAATCCGTCCAAGAAAGATATTTAAAAAAGGAAAAGGTCTCACACATTTCATCTGATGAAAGTGTACGTCTAATTGAACATATATTTGAGCGCCTAAGAAACTTACCACAACTTGCAATCAGTAAGAACAAACAGGCAATTGCCTTTCAAGCGAAGACCGCTTTTCCCAACGAATATCTCTCCGATCGGGCACTCCTAATTAAACCGAAAGACTTTCCTAATAGCCCTTCGCGAGAGCCCTTATTAGTTGCAGCAAAGGATGTAATGTCGGACCATGAAGAAGTAGCACAACAATCCATGCCCCTGCGGACCGCGATCATTTGGGAAAGGAACGCTAACCAAAAAGGTGTATTGACTTTAAACAAGAATTTGTCATCGGCGGCACCGGCAATGGAAAGTTCAGTAATAAAGGTTACGCCTAGTCAGAGTCAAACTTTGGACCTCCCAGCTTCGAAAATTATTTCCAAGACTCCCTTAATTACGGAGTTTGCCAACACTAAATCAGCGGAACAAAACTATCCTGGATACTCGATTAGCATTCAGGATGAAAAAGCTAATGCTCAGTCTGTCACAGACCAGTTAAGGCGCATGGAAAAAGCCATTCTTAGTTCTCATAGCCAAGCCTTAAGTAAACTAGGGAAAGCACTCTCAGCTCCTGCTCGGGTTGCAGAGCAAATCGATTATTCTACAGTGGTAGCACAGGCGAAAAAAAGTTACAGAGGATTGAACTCTTTAAGAGGTGCAGGAGTTGTCCCCAAGCCTGCACTGACAGGCTCGCTTAACCGTGATATGGAGATTGCTTTTTTACCGCCTACGATCATCGGTGGCATGATTGGAGTGAGACTAGGTACTTCAGAACGCGATTTAGACAAAACAATCTTTTCTTTCGGTAGCGTTCAAAAAGAGTTGGTTCGAGGCTGGCGTGTTTGGTCGGTTCGAGAACCGAAAACCGCTAATACACGACTACAAGTATTTTCTCGCCATGGACTAGTTGAAGCCATACGTGTTTTTGATCCTCTGTTGCTGCGATCTGAATTTGGAGTAACGATAGGTGACGAGTTATCTCGAGTAAAGCAAAAATTTGGGGAACCAGCATTTATTCTGACAGAATCTGCTGCCACGGTTACCCAAAATTATATTTATCCTATGAGTCAGATTGGTTTTCAAATAGCACAGAAGAAGCCAGGAACAACACCGCTAATTATGAGCATAGTAGTCTTTAATGTGAAATACTAGTACTGTATGCGGTATCACTTGTATGTTTATAGGGCACTAGACTACCGGGTCCCTACTCTTTAACTTTTGCTCACAGTTTAAAAAAGAAGCTGATCTCTATATGTAGACCTTTTGGACGAATCTTATGCGCAAAATATTATGTAAGGAAAGGCAAAAAATAATAATGAAGAGCTTTATCTGTTAAGCTTATCTCGGAATTTGCCTGCAAATATAGAGTCATGGTGCAACAATATCAACCGCTGTTTCTGAAGTACAGACCGCAGTCGCTTTCTCAACTTATTGGGCAAGAATATGTTGCCCGAACGCTATCCAATGCTATTGAATACGATCGCATTTCTCATGCCTACCTCTTTACTGGTCCTAGGGGAACTGGCAAGACTTCCACAGCTAGAATCTTAGCGAAGTCTTTAAATTGTGAAATCGGTCCTACTCCTCATCCCTGTGAAACTTGCAATGCTTGTGTGGAGATCAGGCAGGGGATTTCGCCAGCGGTTCTGGAAATTGATGCGGCCTCTAACAACAGTGTAGATGATGCCAGAGTTTTGATTGAGAGGGCTCCGCTTGTGGCTCAAGGCGGAAGATTCAAACTTTACATCGTTGACGAATGTCATATGCTTACGAAAGAAGCATTCAATGCTCTTCTTAAAACTATTGAAGAACCTCCTCCCAATGTGATTTTTATTCTTGCAACAACGGAAGAACATAAAGTACCTCCCACTATTATTAGTCGATGTCAGCGGCTTATGTTCAGGTTGGTCAATCAGTCAAGTCTAATCGAACACCTTCGTCTGATCTCAACAAAAGAAAAATTTTCAATTACACAAGATGCAATTGAGCTTATTGCCCGTCGTTCCCAGGGTGGTTTACGCGATGCTCTGGGGTTATTGGATCAGGCCAGTCTCTTTGGTTCTATCGATAATCCAGTTTGTGCAAAAGATCTTTATCTTTTGGTAGGTGCCTTAAATGAGGACATCGTTTTTGGTCTCAGTGAAGCAATTCTTCAAGGTGATGGAAAAAAAGGACTCACACTTGTAAATCAACTTCTCCTAGAAGGACGTGAGCCATATTTAATAGCTGGTGAATTGGCTAAACACATGCTGAATCTGGCTAAAGCTTCATTCATCTCTCCATTAGAAATGGGAGAGAAAGAGGAGTTTGGAGCTCTGATCACAGGGTCACCAGAATATATAGACCGTTTGAATAAAGTTGCACATTCTGTGGATCGCACCGAACTTGCTCAAATCGTAGAATCTCTGGATCGTTTAGAACAAAATTGCCGACGTTCATCTCAACCAGTTTTAAATCTTGAAATTGGACTGCTTTCTCTTTGCCATAGACTGGACTTTCGTGCCCTTGCCTCTATGCAAGATCGCCTAGACCAAATAGACAGTCAGCTATTGGAAATGGGTATATCTCCCCATCTTTCTCATACGGGTTCAGAGCCTAAGCTGTCACGGTCTGAATCTAGCAATACTGAAGATACAAAGTCTGATTGGCGTGATCCTTTAGGAGAACCTATTGTTACTGAAAGGATTAGAGAGGATGAACCATCTGGCAACGGTATCACTGTTGAGCGATTAGAAGAAATCTGGGCAGAAATTCTTGATGAGCTAGAGAAGAAACATTTACCAACCTTCAGTTTGGTGTCTACTCATGCATTTCCGGTTGGTTTTGAAAATGACATTTTAACAATTGGTGTTTTGGTCGAAAATTTTCAAAAAATGATTGAAAACAAGATTGAGCACATAAAAAATGTAGCTACTAGAAATGGAAAGTTATCCGACAGATTGCAAATTCGTGTAAAGGTTGTATCTGATGAAGTTGAACGGAAGGGGAAGGCAAAATCGCGTCAAGGTAACTCGGGAAGTAAACCGGCAATTAACAAGGAACCCCGGAATGGATTTATGCGTGAGCAGGAACAATCGTCTGAGGAGACTGAATCCCCCAAGAGCCCTCTGCGACCGAGCCAGGGCGTTCCAGAGGCGGAGGTAGATCTCCAAGATCCTGGACGGGAGGCAGCAAAGGAAGCATATAAGCTTTTTGAAGGACCAGGTTCTCGTTTAATAGTACCTAACCAATAATCTTAAAGCCTTGCGTTTGGGATGAGCTAGGAAACTCCCCGTTGAGCTCATCTAACCATGTTATATCCACATCGGATACTTGTGCTCGTGGTGGTCCGAGCTTACACCAAGCAATAAAATTCTCCAAAGAGTCCTTGTCTCCACGAGCTTGTGCCAGGACATCACCGTTAGCAAGATTCTTAATCCAGCCTTCAAGTTTGAGAGAATCGGCAACTTTCCGGGCAGATTGTCGAAAGAAGACACCCTGTACTTTACCTTTTATTGCTACTTTAATTGCAGACAATCAGCTTTCCTTCACAAAATGGTACGGGTGAAAAACTACTATTAACTATAAGGAACGGAGCTTGCCACTGATTAGCCACTGATTAATTGTATAGATACTAAAGAAGGAGATTATACTGAGAACGTTCTCGGTGGTTAAAAAACTTGCTATCGAAAAAAGACAGAATGCTTAAAGAACATGCTGGACAAGGCGATTTAAATCGAACGATCATCTTGGCAGCAATTAAATCAATTAAAGAAAAAGGAGAAAACCTAAGTCCATATACTGTTGCTGAAGAAGCAGGGATGACGCCCTCTGTCATTTACAGCAATATCGAATTTATGGACATGATTGTTGCGGCGGGAGGGGATAATGTCCTAGGTGCTTCCTTTGAAACTCTGCCGACCCAAAAGAAACCAGAGCAACTTAATCCTCAATTAGAAGTACAATGGGAAATTCGTAGTGAGTCTGATCGAGAAAAAAAGAAAAATATTTATCATAAGGAAGAAAGGCATAGGGACTTAAAGGAGGGTATACCAATCAATTCTAATGATGTACCTTCTCGAGCTAGTGCTCACGTACTTGCTCAAGAGTTTGATGGCAAACCCAAGAAAGATGAAATATTCAATCTAGCTAGAAGTGGTCCTTATGTCGCTAGCACGTTTAATCCGTTGGCTAATTTGTCTTGGAAAGATTTGGAGACAGTTTATTATTTCCGGGTAGCCTCGCTAAGGGACTATACTCGCAAAATACCTTCCCAAAAGCCTTCGCAAAAACAAAATAGCAAAAAAGCACACATTATTCAGTCATTTAAAGAAAAAAATGCTTCTGAAACAACAGGAATATATCATCCGCCAGCTCTTACTAATCCTGCTCTGATCGATTCGGCGCAGATTAAATCCATTGATTCAAGCCGAAGACTGACTGGGGCGCATTCTTTTGTCCAAGTAAGTAAAGTTCAATCAAACCGAAGGGGAAAGCATTCGCAAACTAGTGAAAATCTGCCCGAAATTTCCTCGCCCTTTATTACCTCTGAACAAACTAGCCAAACTCAACCAAGCCCCCAATCATTTTTTGAAGGCGTAGCTAAGCAAAGAACATTGTCCTTAGGACATGGCACAGACAATATTACTTCAGGACAAGAGGGTGAACCTTTGAAGCCAGAGTATCAAGCTAATGACGTGAGTCAGCAACGAGGAATAGGTTCGAATATTGACCAGCCGACGGAAGGATCTCAAACTCGAAACAATCAACCACAGGCTTTATCGATAGAGTCATGGGGTGAAAAGGCTTTATCAAACACACAGTTTTCCTTTGCCACCCAGACGTCCGAGATGCTTAAATCAATCGAAGCTGAGCGTAAGACGCAACAGGAAGCACAGCAAAAACAAGAAGCGGAGCGCAAAGCGCATATTGAGGCAGAGAAGACCAGGCAGCAAGAAGCGAAACAACGAGAAGCAGAGCGGCTAAATGCCGAGCATAAAGCGCTAATGGAGGTAGAAAAAGCCAGACAGCAAGAAGCGAAACGAAAAGAAGCAGAGCGCCTAGAAGCTGAACGGAAAGCGCATTTAGAAGCGCAAGAAGCCAAAAAACAGGAAATAGAGCGAAAACAGGAAGTAGAGCGTCTAAAAGCTGAGCATAAAGCGCAAATTGAGGCAGAAAAAGCCAGACAGCAAGAAGCGAAACAACAAGAAGCGAAACAACAAGAAGCAGAGCGTCTAAAAGCTGAGCATAAAGCGCAAATCGAGGCAGAAAAAGCCAGACAGCAAGAAGCGAAACAACAAGAAGCGAAACAACAAGAAGCAGAGCGTCTAAAAGCTGAGCATAAAGCGCAAATCGAGGCAGAAAAAGCTAGACAGCGAGAAGCAAAACGAAAAGAAGCGGAACGCCTAGAAGCTGAACGGAAAGCGCACTTAGAAGTGCAAGAAGCCAAAAGGCAGGAAGCAAAGCGAAAACAAGAAGAGCGATTCGAAGCTGAACGCAAAGCGCTTATCGAGGCAGAGAAAGCCAGGCAGCTGGAGGCGAAACGGCAAGAAGAAGAGCGCCTGGAAGCAGAGCGTAATGCGCTTATCGAGGCAAAGAAAGCCAGGCAGCTGGAGGCGAAACGGCAAGAAGAAGAGCGCCTGGAAGCAGAGCGTAATGCGCTTATCGAGGCAGAGAAAGTCAGGCAGCTGGAGGCGAAACGGCAAGAAGAAGAGCGCCTGGAAGCAGAGCGTAATGCGCTTATCGAGGCAAAGAAAGCCAGACAGCTGGAGGCAAAACGGCAAGAAGAAGAGCGCCTGGAAGCAGAGCGTAATGCGCTTATCGAGGCAAAGAAAGCCAGGCAGCTGGAGGCAAAACGGCA
>Ga0206887_10220_pt1 | contig 12632 bp, 13 predicted proteins | sample Alteio_BWOrgHeat_89_FD_153248 | JGI IMG/M metagenome (GOLD analysis project Ga0206887, IMG submission 153248) | Enriched cells from forest soil in Barre Woods Harvard Forest LTER site, Petersham, Massachusetts, United States - Alteio_BWOrgHeat_Nextera3 ...
TGCAGATGGAGTACTTTCAGGGCGCATTGTTGGATGCTGAGGTGCAGCGGATGCTGCAGCCGTACGTCGCCGAGAGAGTGGGGTAGTCGCGATGCAGGGAATGGATGTGGCAGAGCGCAGAGCTGCGCGCGCGATGGTGCAATTTGTTGGTGGCGAAGCAGCGCGATTGGAGATACCTGCTCCACCTGTTGCGGACGATGACGGCGAGCAGCTTGGATTGCGCGCCCCGGAGTTCACCGCGAAGTTGTTAGCGCCTGTTGCGGTCCGCAATACGAAGGACGCCACGGAAGTGCTGGTGGCTGCGAATGTGCTGGAGGAGTTGCTGGGTGTACGTGGATGCGGCGCTGTCGCGGCTGCGATGACAGTCGTGTATGTCGTGGTGATTGGCGATGTGCGTTATCGCATGACAGCGACGGAGTGCGTGAAGGCGAAAGGCGATGCTCGTCTTTACCGATTGCTGGTGGCTGCGAATGGCGCGGAGGTGGTGTAGCGATGCAGAGTGCGAAGGATACGTTTCTGTTGGCGTTGCGCGATCGTCTTGCCGTAGTGAATGCAGCGAGGACTGTGAGCATTCGCGGTGCGATGCGGCCCGCGGTGATTGCGGATGATGTGGAGCTTGTGCCAGCGCAGAGCGAGCCGATGGATTGTTTTGTGCTGCGGTGGCTGGATGAGGCGATTGATCCCAGTGAGCCGTTGCCTCTCCATGCATTGCAGTGCGAGGTGCGCTATGCAACGCGCGGCACGCAGGAGTTTGCAGGCATGGATCGCGGACGTGTGTTGGCTGCGCTGGATGCTGAATTGATGCAGATACTGCGACCACGGTCTACGGCGTTGCAGGATTTTTCTGGAAGCTCTTTGGCGGCGCAGACGACGCGTGTTTGGTGGTCGGAGGTGGAGTCGTCACCGGTGGCGGTGGATGGTGATACGTTGCAGCGCGTGGCGAAGTTGACTGTGTTTGCGTTGGAGGAGACAGGGCAATGAATTCGACCGGTGTGTTGGATGCGGGTTCTCTGTTTGCCGGAGATATTCGTGCGTACTTTGCGCCTGTGGATCGGGGGACGGGTACTCCGATGGCGTTTGATGCGGCTTCCATGGGGCGATTCAACCTGGATACGCCTCCTGCGGGATGGATCGACGCAGGTGTTGTCTCCAGTGTGAAGCGTGACACGGGTGAGAGTTGGAAGGCTGTATGGAGTGGTGCGCCTGCGATGGTGAAGTCGCAGGGACGATCGAAGGTGGAAGAGATCGTTGAGGTGTTGCTGCCTGGATGGACGCGGTTGGCAGTGGCGTTGTCGGCAGGCACGCAGACGATGAATCTGCTGAAGACGGCCGTGGACGCTAACTCGAATCCGTCGGGTGGCGCGGGTGCTGGGGCAGACGTTGTTGGCAGTGGGGCGACGTCTACCGTATTGCAGCTTGGTTCGACGACGGCGGTGCAGGCCGGGGACGTTGTTGTGGTGGACGTCGATTATGCCGGTACGACGGGATATGTGGGGACCGGTGTTGCGGGTGCCTATGTTGCGACCGTGCCGGAGATACCGGATGTGGATTTTGTTCGGCGGGTGAGCTTCAACGTCGCGCGTGTGTTGAGTGTGGACGCAGGTGTGGTCACGCTGGCTTCGACGTTGCCTGCTGGAGTACCGGATCCGGGAATGAAGGTTTCTGTTGTTGTGGGCTTTGTGGATCGCAATGGCGGTAGTTTCGCGCAGGAGTGGTCGGCACTTTTCGTAGTGGATGGATTTCAAGGGGATCGTTTGATTCTGCATTATCCGAGATTGCAGCCCGCTGGCGAAGGGGCTGCGGAGAATGCGTCGGAGATTGCGAAGGGCGTTGCACGCTGGCGGCCTGTGGCACGCATGCGTGCGTTGCCAGTGGTCGACGCAGTGGATGGCGTGGGCGCGGTTTGTTTTCGAAGTTATCTACCTGCGGCGATGCGACGCGTATGAAGGAGAGGCATGATTCTGCGGATTGATAACAACGATGGTGTGGGTGAAGTGGATTACACACCGGCGGTGCGCACAGATATGCCGTTGGAAATTACACGAGGTCGCGGCGAGTGGACAGTTTGTTCGGCGGGGCTGGACCTGGCAGGGAGTGGCTTGGCGATGCCGCAGAGTCGCTCGCAGGTGCGAGTTCTCGATACTTCAGGTGTTGTGTTGTTTCATGGAATTTTGGAAGCCACATCAAGAGCGTCTCGCGCGATAGAAGGAACGATCGGTTCTGATGATTGCGTGATGCTTCGGGCGGTAGAGATGGCGTGGCTCACACAGGGTTCTCCTTCGGATGCGTTGCAGCCTGCGACGGCGATGCAACACACAATGGCACTGCACGACGTGACGCTGAAGATGGACGAGACGTCTCCACGGTTCTCAGACCTGGCGCAGGACGTGACGGTGAGCGGTGAATATGAGCCGACGCAGTACGTCACGGAGCTATTTCGCGGCGATGGTGCGACAGCGAGTTTCGCTCTGCAACACGAGCCGTTTCGCGAGAGTGGGAACGACACACTGTTGGATGATGCATTCGATGGCAGCCTGTTTGATTCGAATGTTTGGTCGCGGGTGGACGTGGCGAGCTATCTGTCTTTGGGTAGTGGCGGTCTTCGCATGAACGGCGGGACAGGCGCTGATGGCGCTACGCTGCTAAGCAGCAAATCTCTGGTTGAGCTTGGGGGCGGCCTGGTCGCAGAGGCAAGCGATGTCATGCTGACGGCTGGCAGCGATGGTGTTTTGCTGGGCTTCTATGACGGCACGACAACACGCAACCATTGCACTGCCGGTGTGCGCGTGCGTGGGACGGCGGGTTCGCATTCACTGGTTGCGATTGTGAATGGCGTGGAGCAGGCGACAAGCTATGACTTTGTGAATGGTCATCGCTATGTTCTGCGTGTGCGTTTGCATTGCGCGGAGATGCAAAGGATTCGCAGTCGTTATGGTGTGTTGGTGGATGGTGTGCTGCAGCAGTTTGGTGGCGATGCGGTGGGCGCGCCGGTGCATGTGGTGATTGAAGTCGCTGACCTGGGACTGGCTTCGAGTACGCTGCCGACCGTTTTGTATGACGGGGCCATGGCGGTCTCGCCGTCTCAATGTGTCTTTGCGCCGGTGAACAGCGTAGCGTTGAATGGCAGCGTAGGACGTGTGACGTTAACGCGTACGGGATCATGCCTTGTGGTGTCGACGGCGGCGGATGGAACGCAACGGACGCGCAGGCAGGGTATTTCCACGAGCGGAGCTGACTATGTTGTAAGCGCCGCGGGCGTGGTGACTTTTGCTGCGGGTCTTCTGCCACAACCGGGCGAGTTGGTGACAGTGCGTTATCGTCGTCGTGGTCGCGCCGTTGCGAGGGTGATCGATGACACGGCGGAGTTCGTAAGAGAGTCGCTTGGCTTGCCGGGTATGCCTGCATGGTCAGGTGCAGTTCGATCACCATTGGCGCGCAGTTCGGCAGATTGCGAATTCGCTGCGAAGGCACTTCTGGCGCTTTCGGCTGGGTCTGCAACGGGGATTTCGGGATCGGTTACGTGGTTGCGGAATGCTGCGTTGGTTGCGGATGTGGCACCGGGCGACACGCTGCTTGTTGCGACGGATGAAGGCACGCAGGTTCTGTCTGTGCAGAGTGTGCGCATGGTGGATGGCAACTGCGATCCAGAGCAGGTGATGTATACGGCTGCGTTTCGACAAGGGCGCGACGTGAGTTTGGATTTCCGTGTGGGAGATGGACTTGCTGCGGATGTTCCGGGGAATGTAGCTGCAGCGAGAGATGTTGCGTTGCCTGTGAGCCTCTCTGGTTTGCAGGTGACGGCTGCAACCACCGCTGCGCTGCAAGTGGATAGCGGTGTGGAGGCTCCGGATGGCTGCGGCTTTGAGGTACGGCGGAGTGATGCGAACTTTGGTGCGTCGTCGTCGGCGGACCTTGTGCTGCGCAGTGCGGCACGCGGTTTTTCGATTCCGCGTGCGGCTTTTGCAGAGCGTTTTTTTGTGCGGATGTATGACAACTCGGTGCCTGCGAAATACTCCGCGGTATCGAGTGTTGTGTTGACGAGCCTGCCGGTAAGTTAGGCGATGTGCCGGGTGTTCCGCGCAGGCAGAGGAGGACTACGATGACGGACTTTGAAGCGCAGGTGCTGGGTGATCTTAGCGCGCTGAAGAGCCAGATGCACGCGCTGCTAGGCGTGGGGCAGCCGGGCCGGTTGAGCTTGCTGGAAGAGCGTGTGGAGCGGCATGAACGGACAGTGCAACGGATGAAGGGTGTGGGCGGCGCGCTAAGTCTGTTGATGGCGCTGTTTCACGTGGCGCTGGATGTGATGCGGCGTTAGTTGGCAACACCAGGGTTGGATGGCAAGGGCTGCTCCGAGTGGGGCGGCTCATATTTTTTTAGGAGAAGAGGATGAATTTCTTGAAATTGTTTCTGCGCGGGATTGCTGTGCTGCCGAGCCTGATTCAGGGCATTGAGTCGGTCTATGGGGCGAAGACCGGTGATGAGAAGAAGAGTGCCGCGCTGGAGATTGTGAGTGCTGCGGTGAAGATGACGGATGCCGTGGCGAACAAAACGATTGTGAATGCGGATGGCTTTTCCAGCGGTCTAGGACTGGTGATTGATGGTGTTGTCGCGTGTCTGAATGCGAGCATCTGGGCTAAGTAACGGATGATCCGGCAAACTCGTCGCCGTCATCCGCTGGGTCGCCAATATAATCGATGGTATGGCTGATAGTCCGCTGATTGGCGTGGTTATGGGATCGAAGAGCGACTACGCGTGCATGGGCGCGGCGGTCCGGATTCTGAAGGAATTTGGTGTGGCGTACGAGGCGCGTGTGGTTTCCGCGCACCGTACGCCGGACCTGCTGTTTGAGTATGCAGAGCAGGCACGCCCGCGTGGTCTGCGGGCGATTATTGCTGGTGCGGGCGGAGCAGCGCATTTGCCGGGTATGTTGGCGGCAAAGACAATTGTCCCGGTGTTTGGTGTGCCGGTGAATGCGACTTCGCTGAATGGCATGGATTCGCTGCTGTCGATTGTGCAGATGCCGAAGGGCATTCCGGTGGGGACGCTGGCGATTGGTGAAGCAGGTGCTGTGAATGCAGCGCTGCTGGCGATTGCAGTGCTGGCTACGACCGATGCGGGATTGGGTGATCGGTTGGAGAATTGGCGCAAGGAGCGCGAGATAGTTGTTCGCGCGGAGACGCTGGAAGATGGAGTGACTGCATGAACACTACTCCCGCTGACCTCATTGAAAAGCTACGCGGACCGGTGCTGCCGGGAGCGACGATTGGTATCTTCGGCGGCGGTCAGCTTGGCCGCATGATGGGCATCGCAGCGCGTTCGATGGGATACAAAGTTCATGTGCTGGATCCTGATCCGGCGTGCCCGGCAGGCTACATCGCTGACAAGGTGATTGAGGCTTCGTGGAATGATCGTTGGGCTGCTGCGAATCTTGCGCGTGAATCTTCGACGGTGACGTTGGAGATTGAGCAGGTTTCGATTACGAGTCTTGACGAGGCTTCGCGATGGGCACCGATGCGGCCCGGAGCAGCGATGCTGGCAGTAATTCAGGATCGTGTGGAGCAGAAGGATTGGTTGCATAAACATGGCTTCCCAATTGGGCCGTACCGTTCGGTGCGTTCGCCGGAGCAGTTGGCAGAAGCAGTGAAGGCGCTGAATGGACCGGTGTTTGTGAAGTCTGCTCGTGGTGGCTATGACGGGCGCGGACAGGCGAAACTGGGATTTGGCGGCGCTGCTGTGGATGACGTTGCACTTCGTCAGGCCTGGGAAGATGTTGGCGGTACAGATTGCGTTGCCGAGCGCGCGCTTGATCTGGCAAAAGAGATCAGCGTGATGGTCGCGCGTGCTCCGAATGGTGAGGTGAAGGTCTATCCTCCGGCGGAGAATTTCCACGAGAACCAGATTCTTAGCTGGAGCGTCATTCCGGCGAGCATCTCTGATGAGTTGATGAAGAAGGCGCAGGCGGTGGCGAGCGAGATTGCCGATACGTTTGGGCTGGAAGGTCTGCTTGCGGTGGAGATGTTCGTGACTACGGATGGTCAGTTGTTGGTGAATGAGCTGGCACCGCGTCCGCATAACAGCTATCACGGCAGCGAACGCGCATGCACGACGGGACAGTTTGAACAGGCTATTCGAACAGCATGCAACCTGCCGCTGGGTGATGTGTCGTTGGTGCAGCCTACCGCGATTGCGAATCTGCTGGGCGACGTTTGGCTGGACGATGAGGGCAAGGAAAAGCAGCCCGCGTTTGATAAAGCGTTGGCTGTTCCCGGTGTGCGTCTGACGCTGTATGAAAAGTTGAAGCCGCGCAAGGGCCGCAAGATGGGACATTTGAGCGCGGTGGGCGAGACGGCGGACGAGGCCCGCGAGCGTGTGCTGGCGGCAAAGGCTGCGTTGTAACGAATCGTGGCTTCAGTGAATACATCCCCCGTTGTGGGCATTGATTTTGGCACGACGAATAGTTCGGTGGCGTTGGCGCTGCCGGATGGTTCGGTGCGTTTTGTCGAGTTTCCGTTTGCCGGTGCGCTGACGCGGTCTTCGCGGTCGGTGCTGTATCTGCAGAAGAAGATGGGTGCGTCACGAGCTGCTTCTGTTTGGAGCGGGCCGGAGGCGATTGAACGCTACCTTGCAACGGACAACTTTGAAGGTGAGGTTCACGGGCGGCTGATTCAGTCGTTGAAGAGCTACCTGGCTGCGCGATCGTTCAACGGAACGGAGATTTTCGGACGGCATTATCGCGTGGAGGATCTGGTTGCGAAGATGGTGGGCGACCTGCGTCTTCGTGCGAGTGCCGCGCTTGGATTCGATGTGACGCGGGCGGTTGTTGGGCGGCCAGTTGCATTTGTTAGTGCAGATAACGAGAGTGATAACGAGTTTGCCGAGCAGCGGCTGCGTGCTTCGTTCCTGCAGGCCGGGTTTACCGACGTGCGATTTGCCATGGAGCCGATTGCTGCGGCGCATACATACGCCGAAGGTATCCAGCGGGAAGAAACTGTCCTGATTGGGGACTTTGGCGGCGGCACGACGGACTTCTCGTTGCTGCGTGTTTCGCCTACAGAGCGCACGGTTCTTGGGACCACCGGCGTGGGACTGGCCGGCGATGCATTTGATGCAAAGATCGTGCATTATCTTGTTTCGCCTGCACTCGGTTCAGACTCGATGGCGCGGTCGTTGAACAAGGTGTTGCCTGCGCTGCCTGCGTGGGTTTATGCGAACCTGGAACGCTGGCATACGTTATCATTTCTGCGGACACGGCAGGTGATGGAGATGCTGCGCACCACGCGGAAGCGGGCGCTGGAACCGGAGAAGATCGATGCGTTGATTGCCGTGGTGGAGCACGATCTTGGATATCGTCTGCATCAGGCTGTACAACGGGTGAAGATTGATCTGTCTTCACACGACGCGACGGAGTTTGTTCTGGAGACGGATGCTGTCTCACTGCGCGAGTCGGTGACTCGCGCAGCGTTCGAAGGATGGATTACTCCTGAGTTGGAGCGGATGGAACGTTCGCTGGACGATGTTTTGCAGAAGACCGGCGTTGCGGCGGCGCAGGTGGATCGCGTCTTTCTTACGGGCGGAACTTCGCTGGTGCCAGCGGTGCGGAGGGTGTTTACTTCGCGATTTGGTGAGGAGCGGGTGGTGAGCGGCGAGGCGTTTACGTCTGTGGCACAGGGCCTGGCGCTGATGGCGGCGGATGAACATGCCACGCAGGAAAGGCTGTAAACCCGGGCGTTCGCAGCTTTCCTCGTGGCGGTTGAAGTAAGCGAAGTCTATTCCTGTTCCGCGTCGTCTACTTCGTCTTCATCTTCGTCATCTTCCTCGTCTTCGTCTGCCTCAGCCTCTTCTTCGTCTTCCAGCTCGTCCTCGTCATCATCTTCGTCTACTTCGTCTTCATCTTCGTCTTCCAACTCGTCCTCGTCATCTTCGCCGGCGAACGCGAGAGAGTTGTCGATTTCATCCTGCAGGCTTCCGATATGGAAGTTCTCGATGCTTTGCATTTCCTCTGTCATCATGGCAAGTCTCTCTTTCGGGTTGAAACTGAAGGTTTGATGCGGTTCAACGCTTACAGTGTGGAGGAGAGCGGTTATTTCTCGATGAATGTGGGGTAGAAAACAGAAACGGCTGCCGCATGTTAGAACGCGGCAGCCGTTGTGTTTGTAGCGGGGGCTAAGGGTTAGCCGATGTCTTCGGACCAGTTCTCCAGAAAGTTCTTGAAGTCGGTCATGAACTTGCCTGCATCTGCGCCGTCAACGATGCGGTGATCGAAGCCGAGAGTGAAGCGCTGGACGCTGCGAACAGCGATGACGTCGCCGCCATCCTTGTCCTGCACCACGAGTGCTTCCTTGTTCAGGCCACCGATGCCGAGGATGGCAACCTGCGGCTGGTTGATGATGGGCGTGCCGAACTGTTCGCCGAAGATGCCGGAGTTGGTGACGGTGAAGGTGCCGCCTGCCACTTCGTCCGGTGCCAGCTTCTTGTTGCGAGCGCGGTCGGCAATATCAACGATGCCGCGTGCGATGCCGAGGAAGTTCTTCTCCTCAAGCTGCTTGATGACGGGGACGATCAGGCCCCAGTCCAGCGCGACGGCGATACCAATGTTGATGTTCTTGTTGTACTTGATGGCATCACCCTGCACGGCCGCGTTCAGGATGGGGTGCTTGCGCAGAGCTTCCGTCACGGCGCGGGTGATGAAGGGCATGAAGGTGAGCTTCACGCCGTTGCGCTGCTCGTACTTGTTCTTTTCCTTCTCGCGCAGCTTGACGATGCGCGTCATGTCCACCTTGAAGACGGTGTGGACGTGCGGCGAAGTGGCCTTGGATTCCACCATGCGCTTGGCGATGATGGAACGCATCTTGGACATAGGAACCAGATCGCCCGGCATGGGAGCGGGTGGTGCAGCGGGAGCTGCGGCCTTCGCAGGTGCCGCGGCAGGAGCTGCTGCGGGCTTGGCTCCGCCCTGGATGTAGCCGACGATGTCATTCTTCGTGATGCGGCCTGCGGAGCCGGAACCGGCGATACCGGTGGCGGCGAGGTCGATATTGTTGTCCTTCGCGATCTTGCGGACCAGCGGCGAGGAGCGAGGCGTTTCGCCTGTGGCCGCTACTGCAGTTGGTGCCGAGGCGGGAGTCGGAGTGCCCGGCGTTGCGACTGGTGCCGGTGCTGCTGCAGCCGGTGCCGATGCGCCTGCCGTGCCGCCGATGAGGGCGACTACGGTGTTGATGGCAACGGTGGTGCCTTCTGCAGCCTTGATCTCGGTGAGGACGCCAGCGACTGGCGACGGGATTTCCGCGTCGACCTTGTCGGTGGAGATTTCGAAGATCGGTTCGTCGCGCTCGATCTTGTCGCCGACCTTCTTGAGCCACTTGGTGATGGTGCCTTCGGTGATGGACTCACCCATCTGCGGCATCAGCACTTCCGTTGCTGCGCCAGCGGGCGCTGCGGCCGGAGCCGATGCGGTGGGTGCTGCTGCGGGAGCGGCTGAACCGCCCCCGATCACGGCAACTACCGTGTTGATACCAACGGTGGTGCCTTCCGCGGACTTGATCTCGGTCAGGACGCCATCAGCGGGCGACGGGATTTCCGCGTCAACCTTATCGGTGGAGATTTCGAAGATGGGCTCGTCACGCTTGACGGTGTCACCGACCTTCTTGAGCCACTTGGTGATGGTGCCTTCGGTGATGGACTCACCCATCTGCGGCATCAATACATCTGTGCTTGCGCCGGTGATTGCAGCGAGAGCAGGAGCCGCCTCGACCTTGGGTGCCTCAGCAGCAGGGGTGGCCGCTGCAGCAGGTGCCGGAGCGGCGGCGGAGCCTTCCGCATCCAGAATGGCCACGATCGTGTTGATGGCGACGGTATCGCCTTCCTTCACCTTGATTTCCTTCAGCACACCGGCTGCGGGTGAGGGAATTTCCGCGTCGACTTTGTCGGTCGAAATCTCAAAGAGAGGTTCGTCGCGTGCGACCGTGTCGCCCGGTTGCTTGAGCCACTTGGTAAGGGTGCCTTCGGTGATGGATTCGCCCATCTGGGGCATGACGACTTCGGTTGCCATGAGATTCCTTCGTAAAAGTGATCGTTATGGCCACTGATGGGCCTTTATTCCAGACCAGAAGATTATAGAGCGGCAGCTACAGACCGCGCATGTTTGAACGGTTATCGCACGTTTGGTTCGAGTATCGGTTGTTGGAGTAACGACTCGAGTGATTCCACTGCGAGCATCTGCCGTTCAAAGACGGTGCCAAAGTTGCGGGACACCATGTTGCGCGCGTTCTCCATCGTGGGTGCGAGCGGGGCCGGGTTGTCCACTTCGTTTTCGAGTGACGTGGGTATGCGGTCAGTGATGCCGCAGGGGACGATCCATTGGAAGTCGCGCAGGTCCGTGGTGACGTTGAGGGCGAAGCCATGCGAGGTGACTCCCTGCGAGACGTGAACGCCGATGGCTGCGAGTTTGCCTTCGAGCACAGAGCCACCGCCGATGGTCCATACGCCCGTGCGACCCTTGATGCGTTGCGCTTGTACGCCGAAGTTGCGGCAGGTGCGGATAAGCACTTCTTCGAGTAAACGTACGAAGTCGACCGGGCCTAGGTGCGGGCCTTTCTTGCCGGGAAGATCGCCGCGAAGATCAACGATGGGATAGCCGACGAGTTGACCGGGGCCGTGATACGTCACGTCGCCGCCTCGGTTGATCTCGTGGATTTCTACGCCTTTGTTCTTCAGAACTTCGTCGGACGCCAGAATGTTTTCGCGATGAGCATTGCGACCCAGAGTGAGGACCGGCGGGTGTTCCAGCAGGACGAGTGTGTCCGCGATGCTGCCTGCTTTGCGCGCGGCTACGAGTTTCCGTTGTACGCGCAGGCCTTCTGCATAGCTGGTGCGACCGAGGTTGAGGAGATTCACGATCATGGAAAACTCGAGTGCATGAAGAAGGACGCCGCGTGTGGCGGCGTCCTTGTCTGGTCTGGATGGATTACGCGTTCAACGACATGCCGTACACAGCCGAGTAGCCATCGAGCAGGCTCTCACTCAGCGTGGGATGCGCGTGGACGGTGTACATCAGTTCTTCGACGGTCATCTCGGCGTCCATTGCAACGACCGCCTCTGCGATGAGTTCCGTGGCTAAGGGGCCGATGATGTGTACGCCGAGAATCTCTCCGTACTTGGCATCCGCGACTACCTTCACGAAGCCGTCGTGTGCGTTCAGGATCGTGGCCTTGGAGTTGCCCGCGAGCGGGAACTTGCCCACCTTCACTTCGTGACCAGCGGCCTTTGCCGCAGCTTCTGTCAGGCCCACGCTGCCAATCTGAGGTTCGCAGTAGGTGCAGCCTGGGATACGCAGACGATTAATCGGACGGGCGTATTTGCCGGCGATGTGTGCTGCCGCTACCGCGCCGCTCATGCTGCCGGAGTGAGCCAGCAGCGGCAGACCGGAGACGATGTCGCCGATGGCGTAGATGCCGGGTTCGGCGGTCTGCTGGTACTGGTCGACCTTGATCGCGGTGCGATCCACTTCGACCTTCGTCGATTCCAGGTTCAGAGCAGCGGTGCGCGGTGCGCGTCCAATGGCAACGAGAACCTTTTCGGCTTCCTTGATGTTGTCCTTGCCGTCGCTGGTGGTGAAGTGAACCTTCACGCCGGTCTTGGTCTCTTCAATCTTGTTGACCTTTGCCGATACGTGGCAATCCATGCCGCGCTTCTTGTACTGGCGCAGGAATTCCTTGGAAATGTCGGCATCTTCCACGGGGACCAGACGGTCCGCCATTTCGATGATGGTCACTTCCGAGTTGAAGCTCTTGAAGACTGATGCGAACTCAACACCGACTGCGCCTGAGCCGATGACGACGAGCGACTTCGGCAGCTTGTCCAGCGAGAGGATTTCAATGTTCGTCAGAATCTTGTCGTTAGCCGTATAGCCGGGGATCATGCGAGCGTCGCTGCCGGTGGCCAGAACGATCTTCTTCGTCTGCACCTGCTGCTTCTTGCCTTCAAACTCCACATCAACGGTGTGAACACCGTTCTTTGCCGGGCCGGTCAGTTTACCGGTTCCGCGGACGAGTGTGACCTTGTTCTTCTTGACCAGGTACTGCAGGCCACCCACGTGCTTGTCGATAATGGCCTGCTTGCGCTTCAGCACCTGCGGCCAGTTCACCGTGCCATTGCCAATGCCGTCGATGCCGTACATGGTGGCTTCGTTGGCGTGATCGAAGATTTCTGCGGAATGCAACATCGCCTTCGTTGGAACACAGCCTACGTGGAGGCAGGTGCCTCCCAGCTTGTCACTTAGCTCGATTAGAGCAACTTTCAATCCATACTGCGCCGCGCGAAATGCGCACGAATAACCTGCAGGGCCGCCGCCGATCACGGCCACATCAAAGATGGTCTCTGCCACGAATCTTTCTCCAGATCGCAGACCGGATGCCACGAGTTCTCCCGGGTGGCCCGGCCGCTGCATGGACCTTGGTCCATGCCCTGATATTAGAGTACGCCTTCCCCTTTTTGACTCGTCCGACACCGTAACCCTGTTCCGGCACCTTGTTCGATCGTTGATAGGGAAAAACGAATCTCTGGTGAAAACCTGGATCGTAGGACGTCAAAAAACGACAAAATACGACGCGGTGCGTCAAAATAAAAGAGCGGTC
>Ga0206887_10223_pt1 | contig 12463 bp, 8 predicted proteins | sample Alteio_BWOrgHeat_89_FD_153248 | JGI IMG/M metagenome (GOLD analysis project Ga0206887, IMG submission 153248) | Enriched cells from forest soil in Barre Woods Harvard Forest LTER site, Petersham, Massachusetts, United States - Alteio_BWOrgHeat_Nextera3 ...
TAGTAGAAAGCCAAAGTGCGCAGGATATTACGGTTGCAGAGTTGCTTTTGGAGCGTCTTTCGCTTGGCTTTGATCAATCATTTCGTATCGGTGTTTCTGGATCCCCAGGGGTTGGCAAAAGCACCTTTATTGAGGCTTTAGGCACGTCATTGCTCGCTCAAGGTAAGAAAGTGGCGGTTTTGGCGGTAGATCCGAGTAGCCCAAAAACACAAGGGAGCGTTCTTGGTGATAAAACAAGAATGCCTAAACTCAGTATTGATGAGCGTGCATTTGTAAGACCTTCGCCTTCAAGCGGTGTTTTAGGGGGCGTTACCGCCAAAACCGCAGAAGTTATTCGTTTATGCGAGGCCGCTGCTTATGACGTAATTTTTGTTGAGACAATTGGCGTTGGACAAAATGAGGTAGCCGTTGCGGAATTAGTGGATTTAGTGGTACTTCTTTTAGATCCAGCTGCTGGTGATGAGTTACAGGGCATTAAAAGAGGCGTAGTTGAGTTTGCTGATTTTATCGCGGTAAACAAAGCCGATGGTGACCTCAAAAGCGCAGCGAAGATGGTTCAGCAGCAGTATGCGAGCGCACTTTCACTCAGTACTGATTCTCAAAAAAAATCGCCGCATATTTTTTGCATGAGCGCTTACGATGGCATTGGAATTGATGAGTTGTGGAATGCTTTATTAAATCAATATGAAGAGATGCGATCTAGCGGCTTTTTAGAGAAAAAACGCGCTGAACAGTCTGAGCAATGGTTCTGGAAGTCGACCGCTGACCTCTTAATGAAAAATTTTCGTTTGAGCCAAAAAAACCAAATGCAATTAAAAAAGATTTTGCCAGAAGTGCGGTCTGGCAAAGTTGCGCCGTCGCGAGCAGCAAAAATAGTGCTCTCATCTTTTATTCGTTGTGAGTAGGTTGGTTTAGACCGATTTCGGGATGAAATGAGAAGCATTTTGCGCTAAACTACATTTACTTCGTGCACTGCGGATGTCCTGCGAAAAAATAGTTTATCTTAAATGCTTAGAAATCGAATCGTTTGATACCCAAAATCGGTCTAGTCATCAAAAATTGTTTGACACTTTTCAAGAATATCAAAGCGCAAAAATATGTGGTTGTCTTTTTTAATTATGGAAACATGTGCGCTTTCACAGCTGATAAAATCCCATAGGGAAAAAAGTGGTTTAATATTGAAGGTGTTTTCAAGGGTTGAAAAACTTGAAGCCGAAAATAGGGCATAATTTGAGTACCCTGCATAATTTTCGTGCTTAAAACTCCCCGCAAAATTTTTGAGACCTCCAAACTCTTTGAGAGCCGGCGGAGTAGTCCAAGACTGTTTAAAAAAAGCGACAAACCATTGGTCATTACTTTTATTTTTACGGAATTCAAAAAATGGTTTTTCAAAGGATCTCTCAGCTAAAACTTGGCTCCAGCTGAAATGAGCGAAAAGAAGTAGGGCGCAAATCAAGAATTTTCTAGTCATAGCTAAACCGTTGTTTCAAGAAATAAGAATATAATTGCGAATTTTTTCAACCTATGTTCACATCCTCCAGATTGCTCACAAGGGAATAACAGCGAAATTGAGTACTCAGGTTTTATCGGAATAAAGTGGCAGCTTGTGTTCTTTGAAACAGAAATTTAATAGACCTTTTGGACAGCCTATGAAATCTTGGCGCGTTATTTATCTCAGAGTTTGGGTAGTGTTTTTTGCTCTACTCGCAGCGGATGCTCACAGTTTTGCTCAACAAGCTTCAACAGCTGAGCCCTTCGCTTTTGCTGACTTTTCCTGGCTTAATGGCAGTACCAGGCAAACAGATTTTCCCTTAGAAACAAAATATTTTAGCGGACAGTTTTTATTTGATTCAAACTACCTTGTGGATTTTTCTTTTCCCAAGGATCACACCTTAAGTGGCTCTACTAATTCAGGAAGAACGGGAGAGTTGCAAATTCAACAATTTGGGGTGGGTGGCGACTTTCACTATAAAAATGTCCGCGGCCGAGTGATGACTCAATTTGGTCTTTATTCTACGATGACGCCGCGCAACGATGCCAGTCCTTCTCGTGGTCAATGGAATCTCTCAGACGCCTATCGTTATCTTTCTGAGGCATATGCCGGCTACCATTTTGATGTTTTGAATGGGATTAATATAGACGCTGGTATTTTCATGTCCTATATCGGGCTCTGTAGTTACTACAACTCAGAAAACTGGATATATCAAGAATCCTATGTGTCGGCTAATACGCCTTGGTTTTTTAATGGTATCAGAGTTCAGACCTTTCCAACCGATAAATTGAAAATTGAATACTGGTTAATCAACGGTTGGCAATCATACGCGATGTTTAACGAAGTACCAGGTCTAGGCTTTCAGCTTTTGTGGCGACCAACAGGTGATTGGTCAGTTGTGTCAAATAATTACTTTGGTTACGACACACCAAATAATCCAAGCCGCATGCGACTTCATAGTGACAATAGTGTGCAGTTTAAATACTTAGATATTCCAGCGAGCAGTTTGATAAGTAAAGGAGCACTTTCGCTTACCGTTGACATTGGCTGTGAAAATGGAGGAGGAGTTGTTTGTACCAATGGAACTGCGGCATTACCCGCGCAATACTTCCTAGGGGCCATGTTTTATAACCGTCTTTGGTTCTTGCAAAACCAGTTAGCAATAACTGCAGGCGTTGGCGGCATTATCAATCCAGGGCGTTATTTAGTGCTTTTACCGCCTATAAATGGCGCGAGCGCTGCAACAGGAACTCCCTACTTTACGGCTAACCCCGGGGATCCATTTATGGCTTGGGATTCATCTATCACTTTTGATTATATGCCAAATCAATTTATTACGTTGCGCTTAGAATATATTCATCGACAAGCCGGTGTTGATTATTTTGTGGGTTCTCAAGGAATATCGCAGCCGGTTGATCCAACTACTGGCAATCCAGTAGAGAATTGGAGTCCTGATCTATCACGGGCGGAAAATCGTATTAATGTGGCATTACTGGCGCGTTTATAAAGTTGAACATAGGCTTTAAAAAGCGTTAGTTAAACAACATCCACCGTTTTTGAGCTTGGATCCAACGAAATTTCTTTGGCTAATTTTCTAATCTTATCCAGGCTGTAAAACGCTTGCATAGGTGTCATCTGCTCAAGCTGTATTTCTTTGATGGTGTTAATAAGCTGCTGGGTGAGAGGATGTGGCATTGAGAATTTTGGTTCAGGCGTTGGAGTTGGGGCAGAAAAGAAGCTCAATTGAGGACTGTTGTTTATTGAAGCCGATTTCATAGTTTCAGCTGTGTGAGTGACCGAATTTTTTTGCTCGAGTTTATCAAGAATTTGCGTAGCGCGCAGTAATACTGAGTGGGGTAAACCTGCTAGCTTGGCAACTTGTATTCCATAACTGCGATTAGCCGCGCCTTGAGCGAGGGTATATAAAAATTGAATGGTGTCGTTTTTTTCTTGAACCTGAACGTGGGCGTTGTGGACCCTGTTCAATGATTCGGCCAGCAAAGTGAGTTCATGATAGTGAGTAGCAAACAAGGTTTTGCATTTTTTGTGATTATGAAGATGTTCAAGAATTGCGTACGCTAAAGAAAGTCCATCATAGGTACTGGTACCGCGGCCAATTTCATCAAGAATTACTAAGGAATGCGCACTTGCATGATGTAAGATATTTGCCGCCTCATTCATTTCTACCATGAAAGTAGAGCGCCCGTTGACCATGTCATCATCAGCGCCGACTCGCGTAAAAATGCGATCGCAGATACTGAGCGTCGCGCTTTTCGCCGGCACAAAGCAGCCTATTTGCGCCAGCACCTGAATAAGAGCGACTTGCCGCATAATAGTGCTTTTTCCTCCCATATTGGGGCCGGTGAGAAGCATAATTTGTTCGCTTGCGCCATCCAGATGGATGTCATTAGGTACAAAAGTAGTGCGGTTTTCCTGCGCGAGCATTTCTAAAATCGGGTGCCGGCCTTGTTGAATACTCATCTTGTTGGCATCAGCTGCTAGGAGTTGCGGCCGCACATAGTTATTTTTTTGTGATATTTCGGCGAGACATAAATAATAATCAAGACGGGCGATGCTTTGCGCTGTGGCCAAAAGTTCGGAACATTGGCGAATAACTGCACGACAGAGCCTAGAAAAAAGCTCTATTTGTCGTTCTTGGCGCTGTGTTTCAGCTGTTGATATTTGCTGCTCGAGACTTTGAAGTTCGGGGGTAACATAACGCTCAGCGTTAGCAACCGTTTGTTTGCGCTGAAAATAGTCGGGAACTTTATCAATATGACTGCGAGTAACTTCTATGTAATAGCCAAATACGCGAGTGAATTTTACTTTAAGACTGTTGATACCAGTCTTTTCTCTTTCTAATGCTTCAATAGCTGCAATATTTTGGATGCCGCCGCTACATAAATCACTTAATGCATCAAGGGTTTCGTCATAGCCAGGCTGAAAAAGATCGGGGTCTTTTGGGTTAGTGCTTGGTTGACCAACTAAAGATCTTCCTAGCTCATCTGAAAGCAGCTCAAATTTATCGAGAGTTCCAATATGAGTGCCGAGCGTTTCGGGCATTTGTTGAAGAATGCCGGAAATTTCTGGCAAACAAAAAAGTGAGCTACGTAACTGAACGAGTTCACGCGGATTAATACGATGATTGCTGCACTTAGCCACTAATCTTTCAATATCAGAGAGCGATTTTAAAATTTCTCGGAGTCTTTTGCGGGCGCCGACATTGGCCATGAATTGCTCAACGAGCTCAAATCGCTCATTGAGTATGCTGAGATTTGTTTCTGGGTATTGGAGGCGTTGAAGCAAAAAACGTCCGCCCATAGCGGTGAGCGTTTTGTCTAACACCCAAAGAAGTGTACCTTTTTTTCTGATATCCGAAGGTGGCCCAACAATATCGAGATGTGCTTGCGTTGTGGCATCAAGCATCATTTTTTCATTGTTATTTTGCGGTTTTGGGGCGCGTAAATGCGAAATATCACCAAGGGTTTGCTGAACATAGTGGAGCAACATAGCCACACATTGTTTTGCCAGAGAATTAGCTGCTTCTTCAAACCATCTATCCAAAGGCTGGGTGATTAGGGTATTCGAGTTCAGCTTACGCGGCTCAACACGGCAATTAATTTTCTTTGAGATGTCCAGAAGTTTATTTTGAATGACTTCTGATCCAGAAAACAAAATTTCTTTAGGATTAAAGCGCAAAATTTCTTCTTGGCTTTGCTCTAAAGTGCAGGTCGTGCATAAAAAATCGCCGGTAGAAATATCGAGAGCGCCAATAGCAACGGCATTATTTTTTTCTACGACGCCAACCAAAAAATTATTTGCTTTGGGGTTTAAAACATCCTCTTCTAAAATAGTACCTGGCGTGACAATGCGGGTAATATCGCGTTTGACAATTCCTTTGCATGCTCGCGGGTCTTCGAGCTGATCACAAACGGCGACTTTAAGACCCTTGCTCACCAGTTTTGCAATATAACCGGACGCGCAATGATGGGGGAATCCTGCCATTGCGACAGCAAATTCGTTATCTTTGTCACGTGAAGTAAGTGCAAGTCCAAGAATAGGGGCGGCATTTTCTGCATCTTGAGCAAAAAGCTCGTAAAAATCTCCCATTCTAAAAAGCAAGATAGCATCGGGTGCTTTATTTTTTGCTTCGAGCCATTGCTTGAGCATGGGGGTAATTTTTGCATGAGTAGGCAAAAATTGTGTTATCGGAGCTTCTGCGTGAATAAGAGAGTCAGTCATAATGAACTACAGGGAAGAAGGCGGAAGGCGATTTATTAAATGAAATTGCTGAATTCGAGCATCGGATACCAAGGCATCACGATCGTGCAGCTTAAGATGGCCATTTTCAACCATTCTTTGACCTCGAATAAATACATCCTTCACATCATTTGGCAAGCAGGAATAGACCAAGGCAGTAAAAGGGTCGGTGATCGGTTCAGCTTGCAGGCCTGGCTTAATAATAACGATATCTGCATCTTTGCCTACTTCGATGCTCCCAACTTTATCATCTATACCTAAAGCTCGCGCAGAATTAATAGTGGCCATACGGAAAATATCCGCAGCGGCAAGGGCAACCGGACCATGCTTAAGTTTGGCAACGAGACCGCATTGTCTCATTTCACCCATCTGATCAAGGCGGTTATTACAGGGTGGGCCATCAGCCCCAAGTGACACATTTACGCCCGCTTTTTTGAGATTGACGACATCGGAAATTCCCGAGGCAAGTTTCAGATTAGTTGAAGGACAATGCGCGACATGGGTATTGGTGCTGGCAAGTAAGGAAATCTCTTGTTCATTGAGCCATATGCAGTGAGCTAAAATTACGTCATTGCCGATGAAGTTTAAATCGGCCAAAGCTTCAATATTGCCTTTACCAAATTTTTCTTCGACTATTTTTGTTTCCTGAGCGTTTTCAGCGGCATGAGTATGAAGGCGGCAAGCTCTTTTTCGTGCTTCTTCCACCGTCATCTTCACCAATTCTGGCGTGCACGAGAGCAAAAAACGAGGCGCAAATGCGTAGCGCAGCAGGCCATTTTTTGTGTTATGCCAGCGATTAGCAAGATCAACCGAGTCCTGCATGTTTTTTTCGGTGCTTTCAAAAAAAGGTGAAATGCCATAATCGGACATTCCTTTACCGCAACTCAGTCGAAAATTCATGTTTTCAGCGGCTTCAAAAATTGTCTGAGTGTGCTTAAGCCCTCCCATATCCAATATTGCCGTGGTGCCAGAGAGCATTAATTCGGCAATTCCGAGACGAGCTGAGGCCCAAACACTTTGTTCATTATGGGCATATTCAAGAGGGAAAATTTTTTGCTTGAGCCATTCAATCAAGGGTAGATCTTCTGCCAATCCGCGGAAGAGTGTTTGGGTCAAGTGAACATGAGATTGGATGAAACCAGGACAAACAAGGCAGTCCGTAGCTGTAATAATTTCGCCATCAGGCAGTTCTTGCAAGCCTCCGGGATAAATGCCCGCGATTTTGCCTGCTTCGATATGAAGATCACCTTTAATTACTGAGTTTGCTCGGTCAGCGCTGAGTATGGTCGCATTTTTTATAATCGTTGAGGAAAGAGGGGCCATTATAAAACTCCACAGGCCTATTTGGCCAAAAGCTAACAATTAAAGTCAATGGCTCAATCCGCGTCAAAAAAGCGATTATCAAGGCAGGTCGTCGGGGCCAAATCTCTTGGGCAATAGTTCAGCTACGGTGCTCATTTCTACTTCTCCTGAATTACCGGCAGAATAAACAGGCATATTGGGTGCGAATTCGGCAAGAACTTGTCTGCAGATGCCACAGGGCCAAGCAGGCTTTGCGCCACTTGTCATGAGGCCAATGGCCACAAAATTTCGCAGGCCTTGAGCAATAGCGCTACAAACCGCCGACCGCTCTGCGCAAATAGCCGCAGGGTAGCTGGCATTTTCGACATTAGCCCCCGCAATTATTTCACCATTTTCAGCTAACAAGGCAGCGCCTACTTGAAATTTTGAATAAGGCGCGTAAGCATTCATTTGGGCCTTTCGTGCTGCATCTATGAGATTTTGTATGGTTTTAGCGGAAATTTGCGCATTCATTGTTTCAAAAACCCGTATTTACAAGTGAATTATTTCTATATACGAATTAAGGCTGAATCATAATTGAGCGCCTTAATTTTGCCTGTAACTAATCAAAATCAGAAGATTTGTTCAACAGTTTATCTATTTGATGAAAAAAGAAAATCAAGCAGGTGCTTTTAACCGAATCGCTGAAGGGTAAAAATACCGTGACTTACACTCAATTACCTTGGTTTCACTTAGGACAAGTGATCCGTCTGAGACAAATATCTCTTAGAATCGTCATTAACCAGTTGCCGTTAAGTGGTTCCGTTATTGCTCATGTTTTTGCCGGGCACGATCCTTTGCCGCAAAGTGCGCAGAACCTATTGATCGTGCACGAAAAAAAAGCCTGCTTTACTGAAAAACAAGTCCAGTGCCTTAAATTACTCAGCCGCCATTCGGCTTCGGGAAGAAATCTTAATCAAGCGTTAATTTCCGCAGAGGTTTTCGGAGAATTCCTCAGTATAGTTGGAGATATTAGCATTGAGCTTAAGGACAGAGGTCCTTTGATTCGACAATCGAATGTTGCCCAAATCCATAGTCTGGTGACCGACGCAGAAGGAATAAAAGGACTGAACTTTTGCATAAAAGTCGAAGGCCAAGACGAAAATATGGAATGGGAGGGGATATGGGGCAACGAAGTAGTTTTTGTGCTCGATTCATCTTTGCGCCTTTATCGTCTGCAGACGGAGCTTGCATGTAAGGAAGTAAGGGCGCTTTTATCTTCACCTGCTTTGCCCATCGAAGGGTTGGTGCAAGGAGAATCCAAACAAACTTTTAGTGCTATTGCAAAATCTGGAGCGGTTTTCGATGATTTAGCTGAAATTGCGATTGAACCTGAGTTTAGGCAATTAGTAATTAGAGCGCTTATTGTACAAAAAACAGGCGCACCTCTTGTTCTTCGTGTTCATTTGGTAAATCAGTTTTCAGCTGGCAGCGATTCTTATGAGATAGAAATAGCGGCCAAAGATCTGCTCTCTCAAGTATTTTTGGGTGAAAGAACGCAAAATGGCAAGGCTGAGGTTTGTTTTTGGAAGCGAGATAATCGCCTCGAAATTCAAGCGCGGCAATGGCTAGCTTCATTGAATTTTCAGCCAGCCTCTTTGCATGCCGGTTACGAAATGATTGGTGAAGCGGCGTTAACGGCAATTGTTGCCTTAAAACAGAGTCAATTACCGGAAGGGGTAATTCTTGAACAAGATTCTTTGCCTGAAGTAATTCATTTGGCAGAGAGCCCAACTTTAAATATCAGTGCCGCTGAAGGTTCTCATTTTATTGGCAACTTGCAATTTGGTGCGCCAAAAATCGACTTAGCGTGGCTGATGAGTGAGGGTGAAAAAGGCAAATCTCTGGCGCTCTATGATGAGAATACGCTTTTTTCTTTTTCTCCTAAGCTTATCGAGGTGTTGCGTCCGATGAGCCGAATGCTCAAGGCGGATGGCGAAAATCCTATTAATAGAATAGACCGCTCACAGCTCTTTTTGCTCAAAAAGATGTTCCCCGAGAAATTTTTACTCTCCTGGGATCAGTCGGTAGAGCGTTCTGCTCAGATGATTGATGAAGCCCTTTCCGAAGATTTGCCATTAGAAGTATATAACTCAGCCTTACGACCTTACCAGCAAACTGCAGTAACCTGGCTGTGGCAACTTTATAAAATGCGTATCGGCGGTCTTTTGGCCGATGATATGGGTCTTGGCAAGACTTTTGTGTCTTTATCTCTCATCAATTTGCTCAAGAAATTGCGTGGTTTTGCCCCCAGTTTGGTGGTGGCGCCAACTACTGTTTTAGATGTGTGGTTGCTTGAATGTAAGAAGCATGCTCCAGACTTAAAAATATCGACATGGCATGGCTCTGCTCGAGAAAACATTGAGGGTTTGGCTGCTGATAGCGATATTTTAGTTACGAGTTATGCAATTTTACGTCGAGACATTGCTGGTCCATTGTCTAAGGTTAACTTTCGTTGCCTTATTCTGGATGAAGCTCAAAATGTTAAAAATCATCGAACTGAAAATTGGAAGGCTGCGGCGGAAGTAAGAGCTGAGCAGAAAATCGCGCTTACCGGTACGCCTATTGAAAATGGTGTGCAGGATCTATGGAGTATTTTGGATTTGCTTAATCCCAATATTTTGGGCGGCAAAAACTCATTTAATAAACAATATCTTGCGCCAATTTCTTTGGGTGACATGCGTGCAGCAAAAGAACTTAAATTGCGGGTTAATCCGATCACACTGCGCAGAACCAAGCAACAGGTTGAAACTGAGCTGCCGCTAAAAATTGAAAGCACTATTAAATGTGATATGGGGCCTAAGCAGCGAGCGCTTTATACACAAATTGTTCAACTCGCCCACAATGAGATGCAGTTATTATTGACGCGCCAAGGCGGAGTAAATGCGCAAATGCCAATATTGGCAATGCTCACTCGCTTGCGTCAAATCTGTTGTGACCCGCGTCTTCTTGAAGAGGAGTATTCTCAAGAAGAGAACACTTCGGCAAAGCTAGAATTGCTTCGGGAAACAGTTATCGACTGCCTAGCGATGGGCAGACGCATCGTAATTTATAGCCAGTTTGTGAAGATGCAAGAATATATACATGCAATGCTCGCTGAGATTGGTTATCCGGATATGCCGTGGCTTCATGGGGGAAGTAAAAAGCGTGGTGAAATTGTTGAGCGTTTTCAAACTGAAAACGGCCCGCCAATTATTCTCGTATCTCTTAAAGCAGGTGGTACTGGTATTACGCTCACACGTGCCGACACGGTTATATATTTTGATCCTTGGTGGAATCCAGCGGTCTTGGACCAAGCAGCTGATAGAAGCCACCGTATAGGGCAGACGAAGACCGTGCATGTTATTAAGCTTATCTGTCGGGATAGTATTGAAGAACGAGTGGTTGAGTTAGCTGATAAAAAACGCACCGTGGCTCGAGATTTGTTGATGCTGGATAAGCCTGGTCAAAAAACGTTGTCTATCGATGAAATTACCCATTTATTGACGTCAGAATATGAGCGAACTATAGCCGATGGTGGAATTTGAGAGCGAGGAAAAAAATGAGTCAACTAAAAGAACGCATAGCGGGAGTTTTAGGACTGAGTTTTTTTGGGATATTAGGTTGCTCTTCGCAGCCTACAGCAGTGGTTCCTCCTGCTGGTTTGGCGGGAAGCAACGTTTTGACAACCGAGCCATCTGTCGTGCCAGCTAAAATCCTGCACGGGAAAGTTCAAGAAGTTGTGGCAGAAAAAGGAGTAACTTATCTTTTGTTTGCGCTTGAAGGAAGCGAGCAAAAAGTGTGGGTAGCTTTAGTTGGAGCTCAAGTCAAGGTAGGGGATAAGTTGAGCATTAATGCCGAAATTGAAATGAGAGATTTCTTCTCAAAAGGGCTTAATCGAAAGTTTAATTCAATAATTTTTGGAAAAATTGCAGCGTGAAGCATGAGGGGGGATGTGTAATGTCAGATATGGTATGGTGTCAGCGACTAAAAAAAGAGGCGAAACGCTTAGAAAGCAGCCCTTTTCCCGGTGCGCTTGGCGAATATATTTTTAATCACATAAGTGAAGAAACATTTAACGAATGGGTGGAAGTGCAAACCAAGCTGATCAATGAGAACAGACTGGATTTGACCTCGTTGGAAAGCCAAGAATTTTTATTTGGGGAAATGATAAAATTTTTGGAATTAGAATAAGTGTCTAGACCGATTACTATAATTGCTTAGATATCGAAATCATTGATAGTGAAAAAGGTCTAGTTCTGAGGTGATTTATTACTCAATTATTTGGTGAGATTGACGGCCTAAAAAAATCTCAGCTCGATTTTTTAGAGAAATTGTACGACCTAGCGCTTGATGCGGAACTTTCTGTCCCTTCAGCCCTCGTCAGCGACTTGAGCAACATCGCGCGCAAAATAAATCGCATGGTTGGTGTTTTGCTTGATCGTCGGGGAGAAGTAAAATATGTGGTGGTTGGGCGCGCCGACCGACTTTATTTACCTGATTTGGGGAGAAGTAGAGCGAGTGCGCATCGTTTACGTGCTCTCAGACTGATAGCAGTGAAGCCCGTCAGAGTTATTGAAAAATCATTAAGCATCAGCGAAGATTTCCTCATAGATTTGGAAAAATTGCGGCTTGATTGTGTTGCTGAAGTTGTGGTGGGTTTGGCAGGAGAGCAGCTTGTTTTCTTAGGCTCATTGTCGAGTGTGCAGGCCACGCAGCCTCCAGTTGTGCAGAAATTCCATCATCTTCGGGAAATAAAGATACCTTTTTCGACTTTCATAGAGCAAATTGAAAAGGGGCAAAAACAAGGCGCGTTAAAGTCTCAAACAACGTCTAAAAATAACGCTGTTCTTGTTGGTGTGTATTTAAGTTCCGAAAAACATTGGCAAGAAAATTTGAATGAATTAGTTGATCTTGCCGAAAGCTGTCAGATTAATGTAGTTGACATCATCAGTCAGCGTAAAAAACAGCTTGATCCAAAGACAATCGTTGGCAAAGGCAAGCTTGAAGAAATTTGTTTAAATGCGCTGGCAAAGGGTGCTGAACTACTGGTTTTTGATGGAGAAATCTCGCCATCACAGCTTAATGCTATTACTCAGCTTACCAATCTTAAAGTAATTGATCGTACTATGCTTATTTTAGATATTTTTGCGCAGCGCGCTCAGACCAAAGGCGGTCGTTTGCAGGTTGAGTTAGCTCAGCTTAAATATTCATTGCCTCGGTTATCAATGAAGCAATCGGGTTTATCGCGTCTGACAGGCGGAATTGGAGGTAGGGGTCCAGGAGAGACCAAACTAGAAATTGATAAACGTCGCGCTCGTGACCGCATTACTCGCTTGGAAGGTGCTGTTGAACAACTACAAAGTGAGCGAGTGCTGAGAAGAAAAACAC
>Ga0206887_10224_pt1 | contig 12411 bp, 8 predicted proteins | sample Alteio_BWOrgHeat_89_FD_153248 | JGI IMG/M metagenome (GOLD analysis project Ga0206887, IMG submission 153248) | Enriched cells from forest soil in Barre Woods Harvard Forest LTER site, Petersham, Massachusetts, United States - Alteio_BWOrgHeat_Nextera3 ...
CATTTTGATCCTCTGAATCTTGCAGTTGGCTAAACAAGGATACAATGCGATCTGGCATGTTGTGTTGCTCGACTAAGATCGACTGAATGAAGGAGTTATGTATATCGGAGGATGATAAATCCACGGGATCTTGATTGAAATATATATTTTTCAAATAAGCAAACGCATGAATGCTTGATTCAACGGCTTGTTTTAAAGGCGCTATGGCTTCTTCTGCAAAATAGCCTTGAATTAATACTGAAGCCATTTTTTGTTTGCGTTCCGCTTGAGTTAAATGGTGTTTGGCTCGTTCTAATTGTTTTTTATCAATGGATGCTATTTTTTTAGGTTGGGATTGTTGTGCCTGTATTGCAGGATTATTAAAGCTAAGTATGCCTGCATCGACAAGGCGTTGAATAGCTTCAAATGTTTTACGATCAATGCATTCAATGCTCATCGTTTCATCGGGTAACTGTGTTTGTAAATGCTCTTGAATTTGTTCTGAAGAGTTATCATCAGACACTAAAAGAACAGCAGACGACTGCTGCTGTTCATCTTGATAATGGTATAAGTCAAACGCTGAGTCCATGATTTCGGTAATACTGTCTAGAAGTATTGTGGCGGGGGACTGCTCTATAGTATTAAGTAAAACATCCTCCTCTTTGACCAGCTCAACGTCCTCATCCTGGTTTATGGAATCCCCTAAAAGTGCTTCCATCCGCTCCATAAAGGCCGCTCGACCTGATGGCATCTTCATTTCTTGAAGATCTTCAGTACCTATCAAAACACCATCGGCTAATCGTTGCTTTTGCTCGAGTAAATAGAGCATGCGATGCTCAATGCTGTTTTCCGTGATTAAGTTGATCACTTGCACCGGCCGCATCTGATTTTTTCGCCAAGCACGTGCAATACGTTGTTCTAACTTAGCGGGATTCCAGGGTAAATCCATGTTGATCACAACATTAGCCACCTGCAAATTAAGTCCCACGCTGCCCGAATCGGTTGATAAAAATAAACGACAATGTTCGTCTTGTTTAAACCGTTGAATCATTTCACGACGCTTGTGTTGCGGCACGGAGCCGGTGTGCCAAGCGATTTCTATATTTTTTTCTTCCACTTTATTTTTAATGAGCTCTAACATGCCAGTCCATTCAGAAAAAATAATAATTTTATTAGCCTTGTCGGCAAGCAATTCTTCCAATATTTGATTTAATTCATCTAACTTAGGGGAGATCGTACAGTCTTTATCTAAAATATAAGGGGTATCACAAATCATGCGCATACAAGCCAGAGCTTGCTGTAACCGTTCAAATTCTTCTTTGCGCAAAGGTCTATGTTTCGCTTGATTCGTTAGGCGTGCAACTATGGTTTCATAATCTTCATAACGTAAACGCTGCTCTTGATCCATGCTGACGAAGTAATTATTATTCAACCGCTGTGGTAACTCATCTTCGACATCTTTCTTTTTACGGCATAACATAATAGGCCGTAAGCGGCGATATAATTCATCCAAATTTTTATAACCAATGGGTTTTCCTGCTTCATCCAAGGTATAAAAATCACGGTTAAATCGAAACAATGATCCAAAAATATGGGGATCTAAAAATTGAACGATGGAATAAATATCATCAATGCGATTTTCAATGGGTGTTCCTGATAGCACAAATGCGTAACGGCTTTTTAATTCTTTGATGGCATTAGCAGTCTTTGTTTGCCAGTTTTTGATGCGTTGTGCTTCATCTAAAATAACAATATCAGGTGCTAAGATTTGCTGAATTTCTGCATGATCTGAAACCACTTGTTCATAATTCATCAGGTAAAAGAAAGCATCTTGTCTGTATTGTTTTAGGCGTTTTGCGCGTGTTCCAAAAATAGGTAAACTGGATAAATCGGTAAATTTAGCAATTTGCTCTTCCCATTCACTTTTTAAAGAAGCCGTGGTCACGACTAAAACACGCTGAATTTGCTTGGTTTGTTGTAACAGGATACTTGCAGCAATGGCTTGTACTGTTTTTCCTAAGCCCATTTCATCAGCTAATAAAGCTCTCTCGGTAAAAGCTAAATGCTGTACTCCTTCTTGTTGATAAGGTAGTAACGGATATTTCACGATATCCATTGTGCGTTTACCCATTCGAACATCTTCGAGGAAAGTAGTTTTTTGATGTTTCTTTTGTGATTGAATTTTTTGATAATCAACAAAATAAGCAATGTGACGTGAGACTCTGATGGAATCACCTTTGTTTTTGTTACAAAGCTCTTCCAATGCTGCAAAAGTAAGGATTGGATCACCCATCAAACGACCATCGCTTGCAAAAAATGGATTCAGTAATTTGGCAATGGCCGGTTTTACATCCTGTGCTAAGGTCATTTGTATGACCGCAGCATCAATTGGATTTAAAAAAATCTCAACGTAAGGACTGCCTTCACGTGTAGCTTGTTTAAAAGCACGTACGCCTTTTTTGCGTAAGCGAAACAAAACATGTTCAATGTGTTTGCAAGTACCTAGTCGATTACTGCGATAATCTGGACAGTCACAAGAATTTTCTATCGACGTAAGCGAGCGGATTTCAACACAATATTTTTTATCTTTGGTGTTAGAAACATGATAAGTACTGAAATAACGTTCGTTTGGGTTAAGATTATCGACTTGAAACGTTTCAAGCTCTGCGCGGACTTTACGACGAGCAATTTCATCTGCATCGCTGGTATTCCAGGTATGCATGTCAATTTTCAATGTCGGTTTTTTTGCTTTCTTTGATTTGCTTGATTTCATTGGCGTCATTCCTTGCTTCATCTTAAGGCTTAACAACAATCTAAATAGTTTAAAAGTGTAGCCAGATGTGTAGCCAAGAATAATTTTTTATAAATATAAAACTCTAAAACCTTTGCTGTATATGGTCGGGACGGAAGGATTTGAACCTTCGACCACTAGCACCCCATGCTGATATTTTTCATTATACAATAATAACAAGTAATATCAAATATAACGCTTAATTCCTTATAAATAAAGCGTTTTAATGCCTTTTCATGTTTCATTTAATATCATTAACTTTCATTTGAGAACACCATAAAGTACACCTAAAAGGACACCTTTTTGATGAACAGACATGCAAAAGAATTTCACGGATACTTACATTAGATCGCTAAAACCTAAATCAGTCAGATATGAGGAATTTAGAGACGGTGGTTTTGGTATCCGTGTTACTCCCAAAGGCATGAAAACATGGTTGTATCGTTATAAAATTAATAATCAACGGTATTTCATCACACTTGGCTATTACCCAGTCATGAGTTTATCTGACGCTAAGAAACGTTTTGTCGAGCTCAGTGATATTCGCAAAGGCGGATGCAATCCTAAAGATCATCTTCAGGAAGAGTTGTATCAAGAACAAAACACAGTCAAAAATCTAGTCTTAAGCTGGTACGACAATTATATTATTAAGCATCGCAGCAGGCCTGAACAAATTCAGCAATTAATTAAAGCCGATATTATTCCTTTATTGGGCAATAAATCGCTAGACAAATTGAAAACCAGAGAAATTACTCATGCATTGGATAAAATTGTATCCAGAGGCGCTTCGGTGCACGCCAACAAAGTGTTAGCTGCACTCAAACAAGCATTTAATTATGCTGTCAGTCGTGGCATTATGCCACAAAACCCTGCGGTACATATTCGATCCAGAGATATTGGTGGTATTGAAAAACCGCGCGAACGTTATTTATCGCTCGATGAAATCAAAACATTATGGCATTTTCTTGACAGTGATCAACATAACGTATCTCTTCAAATTAGAAACGTGATTAAAATCATCCTATTGACGGGAGTAAGAACTGGCGAAATTCGCGAGGCCAAATGGTCTGAGTTTGATTTTAAAAATGCATTATGGACCATTCCTGCTGCTCGCACAAAAACCAACATTGTGATGCGCGTTCATTTATGTGAATTAGCTCAACATATTTTACTAGAACTCAAAAATACTTACCCTGCTGAGTTTGTGATTTGCGGCTCAGATGGCCGCAGTGCTTTATCCGATCGCGCCTTACCCAAAGCTGTGCTCCGATTTCAAGAACGGTTAGGCATTGAGCAGTGGACACCTCATGATTTAAGGCGTACCTTTGCAACACAACTCGGTGAGTCTTTGCAAATAGATCCAGTTGTAATTGAAAAATGTTTGGGACATAAAATGCCTAAGATCATGGCAACCTATAATAAAAATGAAATGCTACCTCAACGCAAGGAAGCACTAGAGCAATGGGGACAATTGATTGAATCATTGATATCCAATAAAGGCGATATTGATTTCTCGATTAGCACCCCAGGGGTTGTTGCAAATTTTGTAACTTTGCCTCAGGATGCATTGAACGAGGTGCAATCATTATGAATTTACAAACCCTAATTGCTGAAGTGGCCCTTGGTGAGGATAGTATTCGACAATTTAAATCAGATATTCGCAACAGCGAATCACTTGCTGCAGAAATTGCTGCATTTGCCAATTCAAATGGGGGCCAAATATTCATTGGCGTTGCAGATGATGGGGATTTATCTGGATTAAGTAAGGAAGACGTCTCGAGAATTAACCAACTCATTAGCAATGCAAGCAGTCACTTGGTGCGGAGCCCTATTGCCGTGCATACTCAAAATATTGCATTGGACAATGGGAGCATCGTCATTGTTCTTACTATACCCAAAGGCATTGATAAACCCTATTTTGATAAAAATGGCGTCATATGGCTTAAAGCAGGTAGTGATAAACGCCGAATTAACTCAAAAGAAGAGCTAAGACGTTTGTTTCAGATCTCTGATCAATTTCATGCAGACGAGCTGCCTACGAAGGCAAGTATCGACAAACTGGATAAATTACGTTTTCGCGATTTCTTACGTGATTTTTATGAACAAGAATACCCAGATACTCAAGAGGAACTCTTACAGTTATTAAAAAATATGAACTTAGCCACTGATGAAGGCGTGCTCAATTTAGCAGGTGTTTTAATGTTTGCTGAACGACCCGAATGGATTAAACCACAATTTGTAATTAAAGCCATTCGCTATCCAGGCAATGAAATTCATGCAACGGATTATTTGGATACAGAAGATTTTGAAGGCCCGCTACGTAAAATTTTTGATGATGCTATGGCCTTTATCATGCGGAATATGCATAAAATTCAAGCAGGAAGAGGAGTGAATGCGCCTGGTTTACCGGAAATACCTAAAGATGTTTTTGAAGAGCTTTTAGTGAATGCCCTCATTCATCGTGATTATTTAGTTAGCGCACCGATTAGGATATTTATTTATGATAATCGAATTGAGATCATTAGCCCTGGACATCTGCCTGATAACTTAACCGTCGAAAAAATTAGGGCCGGTAACTCGAATATTCGTAATCCAATTTTAATTTCTTATGTAGCAAAAGGCTTATTACCTTATCATGGACTGGGTTCTGGTATAAAACGCGCTATAGGACAGTGGCCTGACATTGACTTCATTGATGATCGCGATGGCTGCTTATTTACTGCCGTGGTTCACAGAAAAATGCTGGATTCACAAGAAATAAGCAAAAGTTCACAGAAAAGTTCACAGAAAAGTTCACAGAAAACAGAAGAACTCATCATGGAACTGATTCAAAATGAACCATATATTACCGCGGATCAACTCGGAGATTTCATCGGAATCACAAGAAGAGCCATTGTTAAACAAATTAACAAATTAAAAGAGCAAGGTCGTCTGAAACGAATTGGCCCAGACAAAGGCGGGTATTGGGAAATTCTAAAATAGTACAAATAGGGAGTGCATGATGCAGTCTAATTTCCGAGAAATATCTCAACCAAACGATGAGCGACAGATGTGTCCTGCCGGGAAGTATTGGGTCAAACCACACACGCGCAAAAAAGTCACTAAAGCAGGGAAAAAATACATCGAAAATGTCAAAGGATATTGCTGCTGCTATCACAATCTTTTTGATCAAATGGTAGAAATTGAAAAAATTTCCTCTGAACATCTGTATTTTTCTTTAACTTTATACGGTGAAGCACGAAGCGAAAATGAAGCAAGCAAACGCGCCATTGCTTGGATCATCCGAAATCGGCTTACAAAAAAACGCTGGGGCGATTTATATCGAACAATTGTACTTAAACCAGCGCAGTTTGCATGTTGGCGCAAAACAGATCCGAATTACAAAAAAATGCAGACTCCTGGTAGAGATGGATCAACAGCTGATAAGAACGCATGGCAACGATGTAAAGAATTATATGAGGAGATTCAAAATGCACCTGAAACAGAAAATCCAATCCCTGGTGTATGTCATTATTTCAGCGGTCCGCCAAACCCTAAACATCCATGGGAAAAAAAATATTTTGATCTGCCAGATGTTCCCCGCTTTCATTTTGTTAAATTGGATAAATAACAGTTACGCGGATGAATCCTATACCTTATTTGCAGATGCGATTAAACATCATCACATCAGTGATCTACATTATAATCCTGAAAAAACAGCAGCTATAGGTAGTTTAAATGGTGATGATGCCGTTTATATTCATTTTAAAACCCAAAGCACATACAGTATCATGCCACATCAGCCAGGATTAATTGCAGTTAAATGGTATAATAATACGGTAGCTACTGTTGAAACCTCATGTGGTACTGGATGCACAAAATCACTCATTTTCATCGCACCTAACATTACTATTGCCTGTGCAACACACGAGTACCGTATTGAAAGTTTGAATCCACATCAACCACCAGACTATTACAATAACATCCCGCTTCTCGTAGATCCTGAGCAGCACATTTATATTTGTTACGATGAAAATAATCTAATACAAACCTATTCTTTCCCACAACAACCGACAATTCAACCACCAAAAGGTTATTTTGCAACGAAAGCTCAATTAAGCGGCAAAAAATTAGTGATTTACTTTAAAAATAGGCATGGAAACATACAGAAAAAAGAATATCTCCAAAATTAAGATCAAACTTCAATTATTTCCATTTTAGAATCAAGTGTATTTGGAACTGTTGCAGATTGCGCAACAGTTCCAAACGTTACGCGTACTTCAAATACAATTCATTGCTATGCAGTCATTTTTATACAGATGGCATTATATGTTTTCTTCCCATATTTTTTTCAATTTATTTAAGGAAGTTGCATTCAGCTTAAGCTCAGCTTCATCTTTGGCTTCCCATAATGCAATTGTGGCAGTACTTACACCCACACACTCTGCAAATGATTTTTTTGAACACTTCATCTCTAAGCGTTTTTTCAAAATGAGTTTGCCTGTTAATTTAGAGGGAAAAGAAGATGAAATAATCTGTGGTTTTTTAAGGCGAGTCTTAATCGGTAATGGGTGATCCGTCGTATCAATGCCAAAAAGATCACTCAATGCATCATCATCCATACGTTTGCGTCGACTTGTTGTCGTAGCTGTCACGGAGATGATTGCTTTTTCTACATCAATCAATTCTTCGAAGTTTACACCCCGTAGTTTAAACAATTGAGCAGGATCCGCATCCAGTCTCGAACCTACTCCATACAACACAGCTGCAACATGTTTACACATAGTTGCCCAATCAGGACAATCACAATTTAAAGCAAATTCATGCGTCAGCGGAAATAAGCCCTCTTTGGGGTGAACAACAATCTCCATGACTCCATTGGATAATTTTCCTGACAATAAGTCTAATAAAGAACTGACCTTGCCAAGACAAGTTTGTTTAATGTAATCCCACCTTTCTTTTAAAAGGGGTTTAATTTGAATGGTGACATTATAAAGCGAACTACCGGAGACCATGGCTTGAATCTCGCCTTCTTTGATGTCCAAATGGCACACAGAGCCATTGCGAACGTAAGTACGACCTCGTGGCAAGCGATTATCCAAATCACAAAATGATTCCATGTGTGTACACCATGCTTTTCCCCAGAATGATCTTGCGATCGTACGCCCCTTTATTTCAATGGGTTGAATATGGTGGCCTTTTTTGGTTAATTGGGCTATTTTTTTGGCAGCATTGGCACGTCTTTTGGCAACAGGAACATAAGGCGCCCATCTCATATGGATATTTCCTCTTCTATGATTTGATTGACATCAAGACGTACTAAATCAAGCAATTGTTGATTGTTCATCTCCGTTAATAATGCTTCGCCACTCACTTGAAGTACATCGGATGCCAAGGATACTTTTTCTGTAATCAGTTTATCAATTTTTTCTTCTATCGTTCCTTTTGTGATGAGCTTGTGAACCAAAACATTACGTTTCTGACCAATACGAAAAGCACGGTCGGTGGCTTGATTTTCAACAGCAGGATTCCACCACCGATCAAAATGAATAACATGACTTGCTGCCGTCAAATTTAATCCTGTGCCGCCCGCTTTTAAAGATAAAACAAAAAATGGTGGTCCTTTTACATCTTGAAACTGATCAACGAGTTTTTTTCGGCTTCCAACCGGTATTCCGCCATGCAAAATAAGCCCTTGGGCTCCAAAACATTTTTCTAGGAAATGTGCAATCGGTGCGGTCATTTCACGATACTGTGTAAAGATAAGTACCTTTTCAAAACGTAAAGCAATTTCTTCACATAAATAGGCTAAGCGCTCAAATTTACCACTTCGTTTGTCATGGTAATCTTTATCTCCAAGTAGTTGTCCTGGGTGATTGCAAATTTGCTTAAAGCGCGTTAGATACGCTAAAACAATACCACGTCTTTGAATACCTTCTTCTGTTTTTTCTAAAGCACGCGTCATATCATGCACCGCATGGGTATAGAGTTTTAATTGTTCTTTGGTTAATTCACACCAGACATTCATTTCAGTTTTATCCGGTAAATCAGCAATAATTGATTTATCGGTTTTTAATCGTCGTAACATATAAGGCTGCACCAACTGACGTAGTGGCGCATAAGATGCTTGACTATTATTCATTGATTTAATGAATTGTTTGAATCGCGTACTGCTGCCCAAAAGGCCTGGGCAAATAAAATCATATAAAGACCACAAATCACCTAATCGGTTTTCAATGGGCGTGCCTGTCAACGCAATGCGAGCATGCCCATTCAAAGTTTTCACTAATTTGGTTTGTGTTGAAGTTGGGTTTTTAATGGCTTGCGCTTCGTCTAAGATAATTAAGTGCCAACTGGTCTCACAAATCCAATTCTGGCGCTGTAAGGTGCCATAGGTCGTGATCACTAAATCAAAAGTGTTTAAATCATCATTCGAAGGTTTTTCAAGACTATCAAAGGCACCATGATAAAATAAAGCATTTAATTTTGGCGCAAAGCGCTGTATTTCAGAGCGCCAATTCGCTAACAGGGAAGCAGGTAAAATTAATAGACTGGGGCGATTGAGTTGTTTTGTCTTTTGGCGCAGTAGCAAGCTAATGACTTGCAGCGTTTTCCCTAATCCCATGTCATCCGCTAAACAAGCGCCTAATCCAAGCTCAGAAAGAAAATGAAGCCAATTCGCGCCTGTTTCTTGATAGGGTCTTAAGGTTGCGTTTAATTCCATATCTAACGGTTTAGTTTGAATCATTTCTGGCTGACGAAGTTTTTCGAGTAACTCAGCTAATGCGCCACTCGCCTGAATCATAGACCAGTCTTGTAGATGTTCTGCATTATCTATTATTGTTAACTCAGTACTCATTCCTGCTAATAAGCGCATGCCTTCTGCAAAAGATAAACCATCCCCTGCCTCTTTTTGCACTGCCTCCCAATGCGATAGTGCTTCTTTTAATTTTTCAGCATCGACTTCTACGTATTGACCTCGCAATAATATTAATCCTGTTTCCGATTCATAAATGGTTTTTAATTCTTCTGTTGTGAGTGCCTCGCCATCTATCGCAATCGTCACATTAAAATTTAATAATGAATCAGCTGACAAAAGCGTGCTTTTTTGACCACCAATATTGACTTGTACCTTTGGTTTTGGACGTTTCTTCCACCAATTAGGGCATTTAACCATAAGCCCTGCTGTTTCTAATTGAGGAATTGATTTAAGTAATTGGTAGGCTTCAAAGGGTGTCCATGCCATGGGGTGGTAAATATCATGACTCTCTAAAAGCTCACGCACCCATTCGCATTGCATCGCTGCTTCATGAATTGGTTTTAATAAATGATATAAAGCCGTTTTATTTTGATGCCCTGCATATTCTTGAAGTGCATGTTTGAGAGGCTTATGTTGTATCTCATGCGTTTGAAGTGTCTTAGTTGCATATGTTGCAAGAAAAGCAAACGGGTAATCATTATCTTGTTTATTTTCAGCCAGATGAAAACATACGCGACCCATGGGTTGCCATGATGGTATAGTCTCTTCGAGGAAACCTTTTAGTCCTTTTGGATGTTTAACTGCTTTTGCATGAAACCAAACATCAAATGATGTCCAAATTGATTTTAATACATCTATTGTGACATATTCACTGCCTGGTATAGGTGGAATTTGCAAAGCACGTTGCTGTAATATTTCATCTGAAGGAGGATATATGCGATTTTTTTGCTCTGTATTGTCAATTTGATGCGTCAAGTGCTGAAGATACAACTCAGTGAAATCTCGCCAATATTTTAACGCAAGTGAACTGTTATCTTCTATTTTGGTTATCAGTAATGAAAAGAGTCCTTCTTCAGTTGAACGTTCGAAACTCTGAATAATATCAGCTTGAGTTATATGTGCGCATTCGTGTTGCGCGTCAGCATGCTGTACAAGATGTAATATTCCCGAGGGTAATACACTTAAAGTTGCTGTATTTTCTTTCAATAAACATCTCTTGAGCACAAAATTTATGGCATTATAATCACAAATATCAATTAAACATACTTCAACTGAACTATTTTAGAAAAAACTATGTGATGAATCTTTGATGAATGAAAGCGATGAGCATTTGCTAGGATAAAAATCGTTTAATTTCAATCAAGTCGGTTAAATAAGCTAGCCCATTTCATCATGTTTTTTCATCGCACCTTCATCATCAATTCATTTATTTTTATCCATAATGCATCTCTGAAATTACTACTTAACTGATGAGTAATTATGTTTACTTACTTTAGAGCAGCGAGTGATCTATCTTGTTAGAATAAGCAAGCGAGGCAAGAATTGAATTGAAAAAACGTGGAAGACGTTATTTTGTTCCAAAATTTTGTTGATAATAATCACCATCTATATCATTCATATTAGCGTTTTGACTTAACCTGCTATTTTCTTGTTCAAAAAAAGAGGGGTTATTTCCATGTTGATCAGATCTCTTTTTAGAAAATATATTTTTTTCATCATCTTCACGAGCCTGAGCTACATTAGACATCTGCTTTGCAAATCCTGTGCGCACATAATTATATACCGCTGTTATAAGACCAAGAACCACTATTAAAATACCTGCGGTCAATATAGGATAAAGCGGGATGAGGCCTCCGATTAAAGTCATCATAAGCCCCAAAGATACAACTGCGACTGCTACCGATGTAAGACATTCGTTTCTTTTACCTGGTACAGCGTCTATCAATTTTTCAAACTCATCGTGCACTTCAGAGTATTGTGAAGGATATTCTATACACCTCTTACGCGTGTGTATCCCTTTCATTTCAATCCTATGAAGATCTAAGTATTTATCACGAGTAATATCGCCATAATAAGCACTATCATATACATACCGCTCTTTTTTTCCTTTTTTGTTTAAAATACTAGGTTGAAAATCAAGAAGTCGTACGGTTATTAATACAATATCCAATAAAATAGCGTCTGAGGCTTGTTTATTTTTGTGAGCTTTTTCAATAAATGGAAGAAGCTTAATGATCTCTTCTTGTGTGTTATTGCCATATAATGGCTTGTTTTGTAAAGCAATTTTTAAATTGCTAATTGCATTTTCTAATTCTGACATAACATATCCATGGTTTCATTTGGGAGCACCTTAAAAATGACTCGACTGACTCTAATTAGTTTCAACTTCTTTCTCCAAAGAAGGGAGCACACTATGATCATGTTGATAAACCAGAATATCTCCTGGCTGACATTGAAGATGGTGACAAATGGCCTCTAAAGTCGAAATTTTTATAGCCTTCGCTTTGCCAGTTTTCAAGATGGACAAATTAGCTTCTGTAATTCCAATCGCTTCAGCCAGTGTTTTTGAGCGACATTTACGTTTTGCAAGCATGACATCTACGTTCACAATAATAGGCATATCATCTTCCCCCTAAATAGTAAGTTGCGCATCAGATTTAAGTTGGTTTGACGTGGTCAAGCAAATGCACACACCTGGTTAAGCAACTTTTTTCATTTTTTCCCACTCTTTTTCAAATTGGTTTGGATTCATATAACCAAGATATGAATGCAAACGATAACAGTTATAAAACATGGAAATATAATTCAGCACATCCTGTTGCGCTTCATATCGTGTTAAATAGTGACGCCATTGAACCCGTTCCTGCTTAAGACTGCCAAAAAAGCTTTCTGCCACAGCGTT
>Ga0206887_10225_pt1 | contig 12401 bp, 9 predicted proteins | sample Alteio_BWOrgHeat_89_FD_153248 | JGI IMG/M metagenome (GOLD analysis project Ga0206887, IMG submission 153248) | Enriched cells from forest soil in Barre Woods Harvard Forest LTER site, Petersham, Massachusetts, United States - Alteio_BWOrgHeat_Nextera3 ...
GACAAAACCATCTTGACCCAAACCATTCAAGATGCTCATGAGCGGATTAAGCGCTTAACAAAACGTGAACGTGAAGTGATGCATCTCATATTAGAAGGGCAGTTAAATAAACAAATAGCGCATGAGCTTGTGATATCCATGTCTACGGTCGAGGCGCATCGAGCCAGTATCATGCGAAAAACAGAAGCGAAGAATCTAGCCCAACTCATCAAATTTTATCTTCAATACCAGCGTGACTATGAAGACGCGTAATGTTTAATTTTGCTAGATCGTATACAGTTAGGTTATTAGTGAATCGTTAGGGGCCAGCCTTTGTACTACAAACATATCATCGTGATTGGAGCCTCCGCAGGTGGTGTTAATGCTTTAAAAAGCGTAATTGACGCACTACCTGCGGATTTCCCAGCCCCTATCTTCATTACCATGCATATTCAAGCAACGCTGACTAGTTACCTACCGGAAATCATCACTCGCGAAGGTAAATTACCCGCACTCCACCCACGTGATGGCGAAATCATACAAGCCAGTCACATATACATTGCCCCTCCCGATCGGCATATGACGATCGAAAACGATCACATACGCCTCACGGACGATCCTAAAATACATTTTTGTAGACCAGCCATTGATCCGCTGTTTTATTCCGCAGCACTTTGTGGTCACGCTACCATCGGAATCATACTGAGTGGGATGTTGCATGATGGGGTTGCCGGATTACTCGCAATCAAGGACAATCACGGAACAACGATCATTCAAGATTTGGACGAGGCCGAGTTTCAAAATATGCCAAAATACGCCTCGGAACACGTTCCTATTGATTTTTGTTTGCCAACAAAAGACATTGCCTCGCTTCTCATAGAGCTGGTTCATGAAAAAAAATAAAACCCAAATAGAATCAGTTAACCATTCATTCTTGTTGGAGGAAAGCGCCCTTTCCATTATTACGATATGTGCTTTTTCAGAAAGCCTTGAGGCCTTGAAAAAAATGTTCGAGCGCGCGGTCCCTCATGGCAAGATGGCATTTTTTATCCTCACCCACCACCGCTCAGGTGATATTGCATTATCGCCTCAAACATTACAACCATACACTGAGTTGACCGTAGTAGCAGTACAAGATCAGCAACGCGTGCAAGCGGATCATATTTACGTTGTTCCTCCTGACATAAAAGTCATCCTTCACCATAACCAATTATTGATGGTCGAGAATACGACCCATGTCAGTACAAGCTCATCGTCTGATTGTTTTTTGTACTCGGTGGCACAAGAGTATGGGAAAAATGCCGTGTGTGTTATTTTATCGGGCATAAGTCACGATGGGACAGCGGGACTCAGGGTATTTAAAGAACGAGGCGGATTAATTATTGCCGAAACCGAACGAGCGGCACATCACGATAGCCTGTCTAAAAGTGCTATGTATGCCGGATTGGTTGATTACGCACTGTTACCTGAGAACCTCAATGGGTTTTTATTACAATACATGGCCCACCTGAATGACGAGAGCGTCCCTATCGCAAACAGCATCCCGGCCGAGCTCCAGAAATTATTTTTACTACTTAAAAATCAAACCGGTCATGATTTTTCACTCTATAAGCCCAATACTATTTTTCGGCGTATTCAAAAACGCTTAGATATGCTGCAAATCCAGACGCTCACCGATTACGTTTACTACCTGCATCATCACCCCGGTGAAATAGCCATTTTATTTAAAGAATTGCTCATTAATGTGACTAATTTCTTTCGCGACCCGGACGCATTTGAACTGCTTAAAAACGAACTATTAAATACGGTTTTAATCGATAAATTGACCGATACCCCCATACGAGTATGGGTTCCTGGTTGTTCTACAGGAGAAGAAGCGTATTCTATTGCCATCCTGTTTCTTGAGTGTATGCACACGTTAAATCGCCGGTTTCATGTGCAAATTTTTGGAACGGACATTGACATGGATGCCATTGAAATCGCCAGAGCCGGTTTTTTTCCACTCAGCATCGAAAAAGACGTCTCACCGGAAAGACTACAAGCCTTTTTTATGAAAGAAGGCCATTCTTATAAAATCCAAAAAGATGTTCGTAGAATGATCATATTTGCCGTACAAAACGTGATTAAAGATCCCCCGTTTACGCGCTTGGATTTACTGAGCTGTCGCAATTTACTGATTTACTTAAAACCACAGCTACAAAAAAAAGTGTTACCCTTATTCCACTATAGTTTACGTGCCGACGGATTGTTGTTCTTAGGGCCTTCTGAGAGCATCGGAGATTCGGTTGACGTTTTTACTACCATTGACAAACGATGGAAAATTTATGAGAAAAAAACGGGTGTGTCTATTTTTAATCCGAAAATAGACATGTCTTCCAATCATCACGTGCAGGCGTCCCTTGCTATGCATTCAACGGAAAAAATCATGAATGACATGGAACCCAACCTATCCAATTTATCCCACCTGGTCAAAACCATATTGAATAAAGAGTATACGCCTGCGTTCATCATCATCGATGAAAATGGCGATATTATCTATGTTTATGGTAGTACCAGTACCTTTTTAGAGCTTACGCCCGGAGAGGTTCGGCTTCATTTTGTGAGCATGATTCGAGCCGAATTAAAATCGAAAATATATACGGCTCTTCGAGAAGCAAGCGCACAACACAAAGAAATAAATCTCATCAATCTCCCGTTTTCAAAACAAGATAACATCCACTATGTGAACGTAAAAATCAAACCGTTCACAGAAGCCGAACCACCCAAGCGTAAATTAATCCTCATTATTATTGAGGAAAGTACATCGTCTGAACCGTCTCGCTCTATGGATCTTAGCTTGGCTAAGACCTGTGACACAGAAAATAAAATATCACAATTAGAGCATGAACTCGGTTACACCAAGGGCAATCTGCAAACAACGGTTGAGGAATTAGAAACATCCAATGAAGAACTGAAATCAAGTAATGAAGAGCTGCAATCAACCAATGAAGAATTGCATTCATTAAACGAAGAGCTAACCACCGTAAATTCCGAGCTGGAAAATCGCATTGAGCAGTTATCCAGTGCGAATGACGATATTAAAAATCTATTGGATAACACGGAAATAGCCACCGTTTTCTTAGACAAAGATCTTTGCATCAAGCGCTTTACACCGAAAGCCACGGATATTATAAATTTGATTCCTACGGATATTGGCAGACCTGTGAGCCACATTGTATCTAATTTAAAATACGAGCAATTAATTGAGGATTCCAGGACCGTCTTAAAAACGCTAGAACCACACACCGCCGAAGCGATTGATAAAAACGGGCATTGGTATGAAATTAAAATAATCCCCTATCGCACCGTGAATAACTTAATTGATGGGGTGATTATTACCTTTATTAATATCCATGCACGCAAACAAGCCGAAGATAAATTAAAAACGCTGGAAAGTGATCTGAGTATGATAGAAGCATTTAATCATACCTTACTAAAAATCACATCACACGCAACCATTCTTATTGATACACATGCCAAGGTTATTTTGGCCAATGATCCCTTTTTGAAGCAATTTAAAATAAAGAACGAAGACATGATGGGGCGCTCAATCTATAAACTCAACATGGCATGGGATGTGCCCGCGCTCAAAAAAATCATTGAACACATCGTAACAGGAGAATCCTTAGCGCATGTCTCAAAGCTTGCTATTGCAAAAGGAAAAATCATCAATGTAACGGCACATAAAATTTCCACCTCTACCGTTTTGTTGATTTTGAATTAAATGTTAAAGGAGCCGTCATTAGTTGACGAAATCAACGCACTAAAATCAAAAATACACGCACAGGCAACTAGCCTTACGACACAGGCAACGATTATTTTTGATATGGGCTTACAGCTTGAGGAGGCGGTTACCAACGGCAATGAGCTTTATGATTATAATTGCAGTAGCTATATTACCATCAATGGCGATTACCTCATCCAACGTGTTAATTTCAAAGCACTGGCACTCTTAAAGACCGATAAATCCCGACTCATCAATGTATTATTCACAAGTCTTATTTCTTTGCATTCCAAAGTCGTGTTTGAAGCCATCATGAAGACACTGAAAGAGACAAAATCCAATCAAATCTGCGAAATGGAGCTTTTACAAAAAAAAGGGGGTAAGCAGCAAGTTTTAATGGAATGCACGTATTTGAAAAACGATCACATCCGATTGTGTCTTACTGACCTCACCGCAACGCGTCAACTGGAAGTACGGGTTATTGAGTTAGAAAAATCACGGTATCGTATCAACAATTTATTTCAACATACCTCGGATGCGATAGCCGCCTTTAACAGTGAGTTACAAATCCTTATCATCAATCATGCGTTTATTGCGTTATTCTCTAAAATATTTGCCATTAAACTTCAAGTGGGGATGAATCTAGGCTTTGTGCTTTCCGATTTTCCTGATGCCAAAGCAAGGATTTTAAGTGCTTGTCAAGCGGCCACGTTAGGAGAACCCGCCTCGGTTCTCTTAGAGTACGATGCCTACGGTTGTGATGATCAGTATTATTGCTATGAGATAACCATTATGACTATCAGCAATCAGTACGCTCAAAAAAATGAATTTCTGTTTTGCATCACGAATCTCACGGACCATAAATTACAGGCGAAACGCGTACATAAGCAACAAGCTTACCTGGCGCTTGCGTGTAGGAAAAGTACCGTGGGGGAAATGGCTTCGGCCCTTGCACATGAAATCAACCAGCCGTTAACCGCTATCACGGCTTATAGTCTCTCGAGTACGTTAATTTTAAAAAATAAATTACGAAACAACGCCTTATACCTTGAGCTCTTATTGCCGCTTGAAAAAATAGCACGCCAGGCGGAACATGCGGGTAAAATAGTTAAAAATATGAGTAACTTTATGCACCAAGGCACGTTTCACTTTGAAGAAACGGATATTAATACGCTGATTAAAGAAACCCTGTCCATTTTGTATTATGAATTAATCGATTTTAAATTAACCATCACCTTGCATTTGATGGACACACTACCGACCATCTTGTGTAATAAAATTCATGTTATGGAAATTATTTTGAATTTAGCGCGCAACAGCATCGAAGCGTTGCAAAGTACACAGTCATTAGATCCGGTGCTTCTGATTGAAACCTGTGTATTTGACTCGCATGTTGTGGTACATGTGATTGACAATGGCCCTGGGATCCCACTTGAATTTCAAGATCTCATCCTCAACACCTATTTCACAACAAAACCCACCGGAACAGGCCTGGGTCTTGGTGTGTGTCGTTCGTTAGTTGAAGCACACAAAGGGAAACTGCGTCATCACAAAGAGAAAACCAATGGCGCTTGGTTTTCATTTACATTACCCATCCCTAATCGCCACGCAAAGACACAATCGGCTCAAGAAGCGCTGCACGCTTAGCTGGGTAATAGCCAAAAAAAACTCCAAAAATAGTTGAAACGGCGAATCCTGCCAAAGGCGGCATCACATACAGATGCATAAGCCAATCGTTTGTGTACGCGATGATGCATGTGAGTAATTCGCCCAACAAAACCCCTAGCACCCCTCCGAATAGCGCCAGTAACACCGATTCCATTAAAAAAAGCAATTTAATATCATGCGCTCTTGCGCCAATGGCTTTACGGATGCCGATTTCCTTTTTACGCTCGCTGACGGAAACCAGCATCACATTCATCACCCCAATACCGCCGACCAAAAGCGAGATGCTTCCAATCACCGTGAGCAATAATGTGAAAATACGCGCCTGACTCTCCATGCTGGCAATCATTTGTTTCGCACTGCGGATGAATATTTCTTGTTTGGGAGCCAGGTAACTTACGTTTTCCCTGATTTCGTTTATCACCTTATCAATAGAAACGTTCGGGTTAAGCGAGGCAATGACGTTGTTAACACCACCATTGCCGAGACTTAACAGATCCATTCCCCCAAGAGGAATCATAACCGCCCGGTTTACATCGTAATTAAAAAACGCATTTTCGGTCCAAGAATCCGCAATTCCAATAATGGTATAAATATGTGCTCCAATTTGGATCTGTTTACCCATGGGATCCTCAAGGTGACTATTCTGTATTTTTTGAGCGATTTTTTTACCAAGCACACAATAATGCTCAGACGCTTCAACAAATGACACAAAATACCCTTGAGTCAAATGGATATGAATGATCTCGGCCAACGATTCATCCGCACCAATGACCACACCATCCAAAGGATAACCTTGGTAAACGATTTTTTGATACACACTGGTAAACGGTGCTATTTTCTTAATTCCCTTCACACGATTCGCCAATTGATGCCACGAGTGCACGCTCATGTCATCCTGTGGATGAGGAGCCTGTTTATCATTATGATAAACATTTATCGTTAACAAATTAGTGCCCAGCGTTTTAAATTCCGTCAAAGCCTTATCCGTTGCAAGCTTGCCACAGGAAAGTAAAGCCACTACCGCGGCAGTTCCTATAAGAATCCCAAGAACAGCAAGAAACGAGCGCAGTTTTGCTGCAGCAAAGTTACTATACGCTTGTTGATAATGTTGGATTAGAGTCAAAATATCACACGATCACCCGATTTTAATCCCTGTTCAATGCACACCTTATCAGCGGTAGCCGTACCGGTCATCACCGATCGCTTGTCGAGTGAACCATCCGTATTTAAAACAGTAACCACTTTTCGCTCATCCATTTGGGTGATGTATTTGATTGGGATCAGTAATTGGTTTTTTCGATCACAAATCAACTCAATGGTGGCATTCACGCCTATTTTAATGGCCTTTATTTCTGCAAGCGTTAGATCACGAACTTCCACCGACGTGTTAAAATACACGGTATTACCCATACCACCTGTGGTTGCTTGCGTATTAATATGCACAATCGTGCCTTTTAAAAGCAGCTTCCCCAGTGCAATACCGGTGATGTGAGCAGGCATTCCCACCTGAACTTTGTCAATGTCTGTCTCAGGGATATCAATATCAATACGAACCCCGGTCACATCACCAATGATGGCAAGCACATCGCCCGCTTTCACACTGGTTGCAACTTGGATACGGCTCGCCTTATCCGCAGCCGCTTTCAAAGAATAAAGCAACACACCAGAAACGGGTGCTTTTAATCGGATCAAATTATGTGGCCTATGAAGTGCTTGTTGTATTTTATTAAATTGATCAATATTCAACGTAGACAAATCCTGATGATCACCGATTTTTTCTCGCATTTCCATTAACGTCATGGTCGACTGCAACAACGCTATGTGCGCGGCATGTAAGCTTGATTGCTCACTTAAATAGTTATTTTTAGAAATAAGACCGGTATCCCATAACTCTTGGGTTCCGTTAAAGCGAGCGTTTGTCATAGTGAAATTGTCTTTGGTCTTCAAATAATCAGTAAACGCTTCATTGTATTGCTTTTCAAGCGCATTGGAATGAAGGGTCATGATAATGTCGTCTTTAGTCACTAACTGACCGTAGTTAAAGTGTATTTTTTCTACAATTGACTCGACAGGACAGGTAAGTGCTGTTTCTTGTATGGGTTGAATAGTGCCTGTAAAATACAATGACTGATGTAACGTTCGAGGATGGACAACATAGCTTATCACGCTCTTTTTACTAACGGATGGCTGATGAAAGCGCGCCACCACGCCCATGATGAATATTGTGATCAAGAAAATGCTGAAATAAATTTTTTTTCTCATTGGAAATAATTATTTAGGCGTTTGTCGATGCAGCGATCCCGCCATATAATCGTTTTCAGCGCTCGCAATTTCAGCTCCGTTCCCTTTTTGCAACAAAGCCATATTGAAATCAACGGCTCTGGTAACACAACCCGGATCACTCGTTGTAAAGAGCGTTGTCATACTGCCTGCACCATCCGTAGCTACTTTATAAGTCCCTTTAAACACACCATGACAGGTCACATTAGCACTACGCATGGTTCCAATACCACCGAGTCGTCCTTGTCCATCGGTAGTCAAAATACCAACGCCCACGGTCAAAGAAGGCTTTGCACTCACCATAGTAGAGGTGCCCGCAAGGCGCATGGCATACGAACCACTAAAGTCACTTAGTTTAAAGCCAACCTTACCCTGTCTTGTGAATTTTCCGATAAGATTATCATTTCCAGTACTCACACCATCAACACTTGCGCCTTTGTCTGATAACACGACCGCAAGATTAAACATTTCCGTAGTACAGCCGGAAGTAACCGATGTCATCGTACTGGACAAACCCCCTGCCCCATTAGGCGCAATATCATAAGTGCCGGTGATGGTAGCAGCACACGTTAAACCGGCACTTCGAAAGGAACCGTGTCCGGAAATATGCCCTGCCCCATCGGCTAAAAGTTGGCCGGTGGCAACCGTGCGAGTGGGATCCACCAAAACGATCGATGAAGTACCCTCTAGTCGAAATGCGTAGCCGCCTTTGACATCGTAATTGTTAAACGAGTTAGCAGAGGCGATATTAGGAATACATGCCACCAATAGAGTAGACAATAAAATGGTCTGTTTATTCATGTTTTTATTCCTTAGTCACTAAATGAACCCCTGTTGTAACTACTCTCACGTCATCCCGAACTTAACTACGTCATCCCGAACGCAGTGAGGGATCTCCATAGACTGGCACAGTGCCGTTTGATTGGAGATCCCTCTCTGCGTTCGGGATGACGTATGAGCTATTTTAAACCAACGGGAAGTTTGATATGAATTTCTTCGGTACTAGAAGAAACCACGGTTCCATTTAACGCATTGGTCATTAAATAACTGAGTGAGAATGGGTCAAATCCCATGCTGCTCTTGTAATAACAAGTAACGGCCGCATTGGTGGGATTATAACTTACACCACTGTTGTTATACCCGTTGGTAACCAAATCCGTAGGGATATTGGCACCAGGTACGGTAGCGCCTTGAAAAAGTGGCTGCGTCGCTACACCACTGTTGACCTTCTCAAATCCTTTACCAGCAAGATAGGTACCGTAATTGGTTACCCTTTCGTCACCCTTTGTTGCGATGTCGGGGCAATCAACCGTGATCTTAACTTGATGACCTTGTGCAAAAGAAAGCGAGTAACTCAAGATAGAAACAGCAACAACAGAACTGATTTTAATCATCATTTTATTCATAAATTTCTCCATATATGAAACAATTATTATTGTTTATTATCCTATAAAAACTTGTTTTACGTTTTAATTCTAAGGCATTTATATTTAAAATAAACTCATGATTTCCATAAAAACATAAGGAAATCATGAGTTGTTTTCTGAAAATTATCTATTTTAAACCAACTGGGAATTTGATTTTAATTTGCGAATTTCCCGCTCCTTGTACTACGCCATTCAACGCGTTAGTCATTAAATAGCTGATGGAAAACGGATCAAATCCCATGCTGCTATTGAAGTTACAAGTAATCGAACCACTAGACGCATTGTAACTAACGCCACTGTTGGCATACCCAGACGCTTTCAGGTCAACAGGAATGTTCGCACCCGGAACGGTAGGACCTTGAAAAAGAGGATGAGTGGCTACGTCACTATTGACTCGTTCCGTGCCTTCACCAGCGATATAAGTACCATAATTGGTTATCATTTCTTTGGTTTTTGACGAGATATCAGGACAATCCATTGTGAGTTTATAGTTATGACCAGCGGCGAACGCAACCGACGCACTTAAACCTGAAACAACAGCAACAAAAACCAATTTATTAATAAATTTTTGCATAATCTTTTCTCCATGTTATATACCAAAATAAAAGACAAAATATCTCTTATTATCAATGAGAAAATAAATAAAATTCTCTCATTAATAGTAATAACTATTATGCAAGCAAACTATTCATGATTTCCTTTGATAACTCATGGTTTGTTTAATGAATATACTTACCGCGAATGAGTTTCTGCTTGCAAACGTCCATGGCGAGGTTTGTGGAATGACTTAACGCACGTTTATCCGTGCGTTAAGATAGGCTGTCTTTATAAAAAAAAACATTGGGGTTTTCCAGAACTAGGGTCAAGCCTGAGGGCAACCCACGTGTTTGATTTGCAAAGAATAAAATTTAGCAGCTCCACCAATCGAGTCGGAAGTACCACTCTCTGGAACGTAAACACCGGCCTTAAAGAAGAGCTGTTGTGTTCCCCAGCCAACGGTATTATCCGTTGACGTATTTAAATCGTACGTGGTTGATGTACGATTAATTTTGACAGTCAGCGTGCCATCGCGAAGTAAGGTGATACGATATATAAATAACTTATTCAATGGCGTGTTATTGGCAAGGGTTACCGTTTTTAAAACGGTATCTTGTGCAGGCACGGGACGTATTCGAGCATAAATACAGCCATTGCAGGGTTTCCCATTAGGATCCAATGGATTAAGATCATAGAACAGTTTCACTAAGGCTTTCTTTGGCATAGCAAGACCCGAAGCATCAGAGGTGCCTTTATCTTGTATTTTTCCGAGTATAATTCTTTTCCCAGGCGGTACTTGCGTGACGAGTACGGATGCCGTCAGCGAATTACTTTCATAGGCATTTAACGTCCAAGTGGCCGGTGTTGGCCCAGGCACTACTTCGGACAACTCACTAAGAGGAAACACCGAGTTTGGGGTGGTTGCTCCATCCAACGGCGCAAAAAAATTCATTGAGCCCGTCACGGTGTCTGTGAAAAAATAAGGGGGATTGGAATAGCCGGTATTTAGCGATGGGTACCCGACCAGTGTGGCTGTTCCGATTGAAATCGCATTTCCGATGTCGCCTAAATCAAGTGGTAAAGTCAGGGTCCAGGTTGACAAATCAAAATTAGACGAAGGATTTAAAATAGGATCCAACGCCATGATGTTCAGTTTATTGGACGCATGATTCGATGATCCCGTAGCCAAAGATTTGACTAAGTTCGCTGGAATAAAGAGGGTAATCGGGCCAGGCATGGTGGGCGTGATACTCAAGACAAAGCTTGTCTGTGAGATGTTCTGCGTATTGGTTATGGAGGCATTGACAATATTAACCAATGTCTCATCAAAACCCGTAACGGGCTCATTAAACGTCACGTAAACTTTAAAGGGTTGGGTATATGGGTAACCTAAGGCTGCCGTTTGTAAGCTTACGTTAAGATCTGGGTTCGCAAATAAGGGTGATGCTAAAACCAGCATGAGCATCGCTGAGACAAGTTTTTTCATTGTATGATCTCCATGAAATTAATTCCTATTGTTATCGAGTCTAGGTATGTGTTACCTGTAAAGAATTAAAGCTCGCAGCACCACCTAGGACATTTGACGAACCATTTTCCAGATTATAAACCCCAGCTTTAAAGTATAAATTTTGTGCGCCCCAACCAATAGTATTATCGATTGACGTATTGACCTTCATCGTGACAGAGACATTATTCGCACGTAGGGTCAATGTGCCGTCTCTCAATAACGTTATCTTATACATAAATATGGTGTTTAAAGGGATATTTTGAAGCAGACGAACGTATGGTAAAAAATTACTTTGTGCAGGCGTAACACGTATTTGAGCATACACGCAGCCATTACAAGGCTGATTGTTAGGATCCAATAGACTCGTATCGTAAAAAAGTTTTATAAAGGGCGAATTACTTGCACTATGCCCGTACTTATCGGTGTCCCCTTTATCATGTATTTGTCCGATGACAACTCTTTTCTGTACGGGGGGCGTTTGACTTACGAGTAGTGACGCGGTCATCGTATTACTGGCAAACGTACTTAACTTCCAAGTGGGAGAGGCTCCTAGCAGTACTTCTAAAAATTCACAGCGAGCAAAATCACTGCCTGAGGTGGTCGCACCGTTAAGAGGCGAAAACAAATTCATCGCACCGGTCACGGGATCTGTGAAAAAATAAGGTGAATTGGTATAGCCATTATTTAAACCAGGCGTTCCACTAAGCGTCGTGGGTCCTATGGTAATGGCATTGTGCGTCGACCCCAAAGGAAGCGGGAGCGTCAAAGACCACTGTTTAAAATTAAAATTAGACCCTGGAGGAACATTGGGATTCAAACCCGCAAGACTTAACGTATTGGAAGCCTGATTCAGTGCCCCTGTGTTAAGAGACGCCACGGCATTAGCGGGAATAAGGACCGTCACTTTTCCAGTGGCCAATGGCTGGATTTCTACGACAAAGTTTGGCTGGCAGTCGGTTCCTGTCACATTGACCACCGTACCGTTGGTCACATTAAGGACGGTTGGGCCAAAGCCTATAACCGGCTCGCTAAAAGTCACGTTAACCAAAAACGTGGTGGGATATGGATTGCTTAACGCCGTTGTTTTTAAAACAACGCTAGGACCTGTGACAGCAAATAACGGTGGTGTGAAAACCAAGATGAACAACGCAGTAATTATTTTTTTCACTTTATGTTTCTCCATGAGGTTACCTATACATTGCGCGCTGCCATTATCCACCACGTAAAATGAGTCACCCAA
>Ga0206887_10226_pt1 | contig 12322 bp, 10 predicted proteins | sample Alteio_BWOrgHeat_89_FD_153248 | JGI IMG/M metagenome (GOLD analysis project Ga0206887, IMG submission 153248) | Enriched cells from forest soil in Barre Woods Harvard Forest LTER site, Petersham, Massachusetts, United States - Alteio_BWOrgHeat_Nextera3 ...
GCAGTTTACTTTAGTGCCGTCTCTGACCGTACTGGAAAATGTTTTACTAGGACATCCTTCCACACCTCTCTTTTTAAATAAAAGAGAACTGTCTGAAAAAGTAAATCAAAAAGTTGGTGACTACGGACTAGAGTTAGATCTTTCTTCGCCTGTTTGGCGTCTAAGTATGGCTCAGCGCCAAAAAGTAGAGATTCTTAAGCTCCTTTGGCGAGATGCTCAAGTTTTAATTCTCGATGAACCAACATCTCAACTAGCTCCATTTGAGGCAGAAGAAATTTTGCAAACAATGCATAATTTGGCAAGGGATGGAAGAATAGTGGTGCTATAGTCTTGCCGAATCGTTTTGTTATAGCTTCGAAACGCACGGCAAGCGGAAGAACAACCCCAAAATCCATTGGGGAGAGCGAGGGCATTAAATCGATTACGGACTGCGCAGGTGGCATTTTGTCCAATAAAGTGAATAGAAGAGCCTGTGCCGATAATCACATAATTTCAAGGGTTAATCAATGGGATAATTACGTTAATAAAGCACAATAATTTTAACGATTGCTAATCTGTTTAGAATGGCCGTATATATTTTATGTTAAAGCAATAAGTTCTGTATCTGTGCCCCTTGCACCTTAATCGAGCGTTAACCCTAATCTGTGAAAATAGATGTTGGGATCATAAAACAATATAAAAAAGTAAGTGTTGTTTCTGCTCTTCGTATATGACTATAGTATCGCCTGAGCGCAGAGAGTATTTAATATGATGCCAGCATTGCTCGAGTTTACTCCTTTAATTCAAGGCGCAGCAGTCGTGATCGCTGCAACTATTACTGCCATGTGGGTAAATGACCGCTTTGACCTTGGCGGTTATGTCCAAGAAGAATCCCAACAAGCTCAACAGGAATGAATTTGTGGGACTAAATTCCGATGGCGCTCGAATCGACGCTATTGTAGGGGCAAGCACTGTTATGCCCTCCAGTGTGGTAATTGCTACCGGCAGCGGATTTGAATATTTCGAAGCCAATATCCTGGCATTGATACGCCGGCGCTCCATTGGAGCGCCCCTCTTACAGATAGCTAATCTCTGGATGCAATATGCTCACTTCGAGTAAACGATTGTCACAGCTTCAATCGAAGAGTCCTCAGATAACTTTTCAAGCATCTAAAGTAAGCCCTGTCTAATGTCTTGTCGCTTACAGGCTACTTTTTAGGAGGTTCTCATGACAAACGTTTATAAGATAACTGAAATTGTGGGTTGCTCTCCCAAAAGTTTTGCCGAAGCGGCGCAAGAAGCAGTAAAGCGAGCCTCTAAGACCATTCGTCATTTGGGCTGGTTCGAAGTTGTGGATCAACGAGGCTTGATCAAAGATGGACAGATTGCTGAATTCCAAGTGACTTTAAAAATCGGTTTTAAACTGGACGAAGGTCAGTAAGATACTAATTGCTTCAAGAACAGTTAGCCCAACGACGTGCCTTATGAGAAGCCCTAATTATTTCTACCCTCATCCAATCTCGTAGATACCTTGCTATGGATGATTGGTTTGTGAGAACTGCCCATGGTATATATTTAAACATTTACGTTCAAGCAGGCTCTAGCTGTACGAAGTATGTTAGTGAGCATGGTGGCAGGTTAAAAATAAAAGTGGCTGACAAAGCAATAGATGGTGCTCCTAATCTTGCCTTATGCACGTTTATAGCTAGATCCTTCAAATTACCCAAACATAGCGTATCAATTATCAGGGGCGAATCTGCCCGAAATAAGACAATTGAAGTCAAAGGTAACCCCCACGAACTAGAGAAAAAGCTCAGCGCATTGCTGGATCAGTTTCTAGACACTACCAATGATTGATTTGTCAGATCAAGTGAGCCCAGAAGCTGACAGATCACCGATAGCTCTACGAACGCCGATGATAATTTTATTGAGGAGCATCTTAGTTAAAGGGTTACCTAAGGGGCCTCTTTTACTTAGGAATCGTTTATCAAGGGTAGAGACCCGATCGCACATGGCCTCTGAAATCTTCAACAACCCGCCCTCCCCCTTTTGAAGAAGGATACGTGTATCGTAACCAGTGATGGTACCGGTAGTGGGAACGACAATTACACTAGACGATTTTTCATTCCGTCCATCGCGGGAGATGATGATTGCTGTTCGTGGTTGGTGTGGATCTGCCGGTTCATTTGGTAGATCCACGTACCAAATCTCCCCACGATTAGGATAGTTGGTGTTACTCATTCCACAAATATGAGACAGTTTTAGAGGTTACCTTGCTCCAATTACGTACTGCTGGATCGTCAGCTTCCTTGCTATAAAACTGTCTATCAGCCTCTTCTTGTAATTTTTCGTACCAAAGTAGAAGTGCTTCTTCAAAAACAGCACTACGACTTAACCTAGTGCCTTTGGCGTAACGATCGACCACCTTTAAGAGTTTAGGATCTATAGAAACAGTAACTCTTGCTGAACCTAACTCTGCTTTAGGATGATATGTAGGATTTCTAACACTCGCAGTCTTTCGAGCCACAATCAACCGCCGCATGGATTAATGATCTTCATAATTAGTATCATAATATTGATCATATCATTATTATTCACACAGTGTCAAGCACTGATTAGTTATCGCAGTGGCACAGTAATCCTACTAAAGTACATCGGTTAACAGACGCGTTGCACTGGAGTTGCTATAAATTGAGTAGCTCCATACATTCTTTGCGCATGAATTCACTATGGAGATCCAGTTTGGGACTACTATGATCGAGTACAGTGCGGCAGGGAATTGCAGCACGCCAGGGATATTTGGATGTTTCATCTTCGCTGCAGGCACCATATACGATGCCAGCTAGTTTCGCCCAAATGGCTGCTGTACTGCACATTGGACATGGTTCATAGATGGTATATAAATAGCAGTCCTCAAGATAGCGTTGTCTTAAGCCTTTGGTGGCGGTACGGATGGCATTCATCTCTGCATGGGCGGTGGGATCGATATCTTCTAAAATGGTGGTAAGTCCTGTGGCTATCACGTTACTATTTTTGACAATAGCCGCACCAATTGGGTAACCACCTTTAGCAGCGTTCTCACGTGCAAGCTGGATAAGCATGTTCATGATCGACGGTTCTGGTCGAAAGCGAAAGGACATAAATTTCAAATTGGTAGGAGTATCAATGCTGTGACACCGTGACTGCATATGGTATTGAGTCCTGACCCTATATGCGATTTCATTTTATGGGAACCTACCATTGTGCTGTTGATATGGTTTCCGGGGGTTCTTCTGATGTCGTTTGAGACGTCTGTGGAAGGGTTGGTAGTGATGTTTCTACAGACGGTGCTAACGGCGGATGTAATGGTAATAGCAGTGATGCCTGTGGGAGCAATGTCTGAGGTGGTGTTATCTCTGGAAGCGATGATTCTGATGTTGCCGGTGGTGATATCCGTGGAAGCGATGACTGTGGAGGTGTTTGCGGTGATACCTGTGGGGCAGATGACTGCGATGGTGTCTGGGGTGGTGCCTGCTTGTTCGTTTGATTTGGGCGAAACGGGCGCTTAGATTTTGTAATGTCTTCTAGTTGCTCCCGAACCAACTGATTTGTTGGCAGAAGCGAGAGCTTACTAAAGGTCATGCGCAATCCATAAAAGAGCCTAAAGTCAAAGCCTGAAAGTCCAGGTGTGTTGTTTGAGTGAAGGTTGAAAACAGGTTCTGCTCGAACGAAAGCCTGCAAGCTGGGAATACGCTTAGAAAGTGGACGAGCCGCCTCAAAATCAAGAACCCATGTGTAATTATTCACGGGAAGCAGCGCGTTCGATCCAAATGGCTGTCGGAAGTTTTGGACAAAGGTTGCATAAGAAGAAAGGGTCCATTTGCCCCGTCTATGGGTAACTCCAAAGCTATAAAATGGGTCAATCTCGCGCGTTGCTGCAGTAAACGGTTGCCTTCCTCTCAATTGCAATATGCTGCTGACAAATGCTACCGTGCGTGCTGAGTGAGCATAAGACAAAGTTACAGAAGGTAGATAGTCAAATACCGGTATCTGCTTTGATTGATACAATTCGCGTCCCTGAAGATCGACCTGGAGATTGAGCTTGCTTGTTATGGGAAAATCATGCTGAACCCCCATGCCAATCGACTGAACAAGAGTATTCAGGATTGGTGTCTTGAGGGCACTATCATTCAAGGCGAAGTAATTGCAATAGACTCTGGTCTTAGGAGTGAATGTCCATCCGGCACTAAGGTTTGGCAAAATTCGATAGATTTGTTGCGTATCATTGACTTTGCTTAACTGATTGTCTAATTGAAGCTGTTGCAATATGCCCAAAGAAGAAATTGGTCGTCCGTGAGTATTCTGTTGAATTATGGCCGACTGACTGGGGTATTGAAACGGATTAGTTTCTAGTCGAAAAGAGCTTTCGACACTACCATTGAGATAGAATCGACTAGGTAGTTTGTTCAAAAGCTTAATCTGGAAATTGTCGGACATAAAACCGCGCTCTTGTGGACCAGCGAGTGGCACAATATCAGTGGGAAGTACACCACTGGAAGGTGCCACTTGCTGAGCAATTGACCGCTGAGCACAAACAAGTGCCAGCAGGTTAAGACCTATACAAAGTAAGGAGTGGTTTAATCGAGACAATTGCGGAGTCCTGTTCACTGATAAGTCTCGGGGACCGATAAAGTCGTATCTACGAAGACAACGATCAGGTATTTGGACAGTTTGAATCGGTCAAGTGTGCAAAGCAAAACTATCTGAGACCTAGTACAGAATCTTCCACTATCATGATATCAATTGTTGGCACGAATTTGGGCAAGCCCGTGTTGAACTAAAACTGCAGCAGCGTACCAGAGAAAAGCGGTGGGCGTATTGCTCATGGATTTCAAAATGCCATCCAAAGAAGTGTCACCATTGATATGTTTGGATATCTCAAGCATGAGTTCCAGTTCATCCTTGGTTGGTGGATCTGGTAACTCTTTCAAAATTTGCCAACGTGTTGAAAATTCTTCCTTAGGGACAAGGGACAATAAAGCGGTATCGCTTGAAATTATCGGTTGTACAGAGTCAAACTTGTCTTTTGCCAATGCTGCATCAAGAAGGCACCGGTCTAAGTTTCGATTGATATTAAATGACTGATCTAGGTTAGGTAAAGCGGTAAGATCACCCGGTTTTTGTTCTTGAAATTTAAAACTGCCCTCCTCGAAAGTTGTCAGTAATTCGGTGATTGCGTTGGCTCCTTTCAAATTGGCTACTCTAGCCTGTAGCGCTTGACCGCTCTTGAATAGCATCCAACATTGTCTTTCTTTAGAAGATTCAATAGTGAGGACCCCTGTTTTCTGTGCGTTGGCCAGTGCTTGTAGAAGTGTTGCTGGTTCAAATACTCCTAACTCACCAGCTATCTTCGCGTATGTTTTAGCCCATTTGAATGTCTTGGGAACCTTTGACGCATGGCAGATTTTATTTCGTCCAAGTTCATTCTTTATGTAATAGAGAGCCTTATCTGCTTGCAGCAGCAGCACCTCGACATCTGTGCCATCAATTGGGAAAGTGGCAATACCTATAGACACTGTCCAGTGGGCGAGTCCACCCGGCCATTGCTGTTTTTCCTCTACCGCTTTCCTAATTCTTTCGGAAATCTGTTCAGAATTCTGAATTCCTGATTCTTCTAGCACTATCAAAAATTCTTCGCCGCCAAAGCGGATAACATTATCTCTTGGTCGAGAACCTTCTGCACTATTACGAACATATTGCTTGATGGTGGTTGCCAGTTCTTGTAGAACCTCATCTCCTACCTGGTGTCCGAACGTGTCATTGACTTTTTTAAAGTTGTCACCATCGATCAAAAGGAAAGAAAAGGGGGACTTATTTGGATCAATAGAGGCTCTCTCAAATATCTGTGGAATAATTTCATGAAAGTATTTTTTATTGCGCAGTCCAGTGAGTGGGTCGGTGCGAGCAGCCTCGAGCTCCTCTACATAAATAGCATTCTGGTATAAATGTCTTGATGTTATCTCAGATACTTTTCTCAGAACTCGGATGCGATCCTGTACGCTTTGACCTTCGATATTGAAATAAACACCAAGAATGCCTAGGTTTCTACCTTGAAAGGAAAGTGGAAAGTAGAGTGCACTTTTTAAAATGAGTTGCTGTGCAATATCTTGTAATCCCCACTCGTTAAGGCGATCAAATCCTAAATGCAGATAATTCCCTTCCTTGAAGAGCTCCTGCGCAAGTGGTGCATGATTTATTTCCTTCAGGCACTTCAGTGTACGGTCGTCAAATCCAATGAAGGTTTCTACTGCTAGTTTTCCATCGTTGAGGGAGAAAAAAGCTGCATGAACAATACTAGTCGGATATTTGTCGTTAAGCCGATCTAAAACTACCTGACAAGCCTGATGTCTAGATCTAAGTCTACCTATGTCCTGACCGATGCTACTAATCAGCTCTTCTTCAAGCTCTTTGGTATGTAACTCTGCTAAAGAATGCTGGGTGTCGGCAAACTTTCTAGCGTATTCTTGAGATATTTTATCTTGCGTGACCTCATGACTTTTTTGTTGCTGTTTAAGTTCTTCTTCCTTTTGCAAGCGAGCAATGAATTGTCCATCATATTGCCTACGAACTTCCTTGAGCCCAGTTGCTATTCTCTTTACCTCAAAAGCGGTGAGAAAGGGTACATTTAGTCCGCCTTTAGTTACTCCTGAGTATGCATCTCGGGAAAGCAACAGCGATGTGCATGCTTGAGCAAGTCGTTTCAATGGCTGGCTAACCATGCCTTTAAGCATAATAAGAAGAATACACAGTGTGCCAAAGCCAAGTATCAATGCATATCCTGCTCTCATTGGCAGGAACAGAAATGATTCCTGGTCTGTTAGCTCCGGTAATAGTGGAGTGGTGGCAAAACCAATGTGAAGGTAACGTCCATTGTCAGTTTTGGCTACTGCTTCAAAATACCTGTGTCCTTGCCAGCGGATCGGCCGAGACTTTTTCTCTGCAACATTTTTCCAGTCTGGTGCATATGGTTTTGTTGCTGAATCAAGTCCACCTTTGGCGTTCGTAATGTAATACCAGGCCAAATTGTAGTGGTTAATATCTTTCAGAATTTGAGTGCTTGAAGGGCTGCTACCTGCTTGAGTGGCAAGTTCAGTAGCAACTGTTTGGTAAGAGTTACTCAATAACGCGGGAACTGACTGATAAATATGATCGGCTATGACAAAGAGAAGAAATGTGCTGATGAAAACGGTGACTATGGTCAGCAAAGTCAAAGATTGAAACAGAGCTAGTATCAGCAATTGCAACCGTTCAATCAGGCTTTGCTTGGGCGGCTTGCTATCATCGATTATAGGATGGTCGCTGGGGTCAGATTTCATTCTTGATAGCCTCTACGCGTGCCAGCTCAATTTTAAGTCGTAATTGGCGGCCTTTATACCAATCAGGTAAGGGAGCAAATCCGGTTTTTTCGACTGTTTCCAAGGTGTATTTATCTAACTCCTCATCCCCAGAACCAGTAAGGATTTCTGAGTTAATTAGCTTTCCTTCTGGAGTAAGCGTAATTACTAATACTATATTCCCTTGACGTTTCTTAGGATGCCAGTTTGCTGCTAATCGCATCAGCATATCTTTTCGATAGGGGGCTATATTTCCCATAGCAATGTTGGCATTTGCAGCCTTAGGAGGAAGCATCGCTATTTGTTGCCCAAGCGCGCCATTGCCATTACCTCCTCCACCCCCATTACCTGCTTGATTGCCGTTTGGTGAGTTTAGACCACCTGTACCATTGTTTTTTTCTCCATTGCCAACTTCTCCGTTACCTGTTGGGCCAGATGTGGTTGGTCCTTGGGGATTGATATCAGATACAGTGACAGGAAGTTTAGCTGTCGGTGTAGTTTGGATTTCTGGTATCGCTGCAGGTTTTGTGACAATGTCCTGGGCAACAGGTCTTGGAGCTGAGGAGTTTGGCTGATTATTATTGGGATTAGCTGTTGTTCTGGTCTCAACTGGTTTGACTGGCGTTCCAGGAAGAGGTTTGTCTACTGCCCGCACTCCTAAATTCGAACGGGTAAGGGCAGTTATCCGTGGGGGAGCCACAATCTTATCAACCTGAACTACCTTCAAAGTTTCGGGAATGGAGAATTGGATTGAAAGATTGCTGATTATTCGTCGCTTACCTTCAAATTTACCTCTAAATGGCAAAAGAGACATAACTAAACAAAAATAAAGTACGGAAACTATGACCACCGTTAATTTGAGGTCTCCTACCCTGGCAATTGAGTAAATGCTGTGGGGGGAGACAAACTTTTGGGCTATTCTTAGAACTGTTGCTGAATTAGTCATATGGGTCGATACAAACCGTTTTTAGACACAGACAGTTATTCCCAAATATTGTTAGTTCTATGCTTGGGTAGCCAAACCAATTTATCATTCTTGATGGACGCTGTTGTAAGGGCCGTTTTTGCTAGTGACGAGCATTAAGCAGCTAATCATTTTGACGATTTTGTCAGTGATGATTTTGTCTTTTCTGTTTTTGCTTTCATACAATTCGCAAAGCAGTTTACTGGTATAGAAAGCACTGGAAGGAGAGGCTTCACTTTTGACGATATAAGTATTTTCTGGTGTTTGCAGTACCCTTACGTTTCGGCGTTCAACGGTGTCGTGTTGTAGCCACTGCGGTACTCCTGCACTGCCGCAAACAAGTTCTTCACCGTAGTTTGCCAAAAATGATTGTTTGTCTACAATTACCTCAATGGCGTTAGTAGTCTGTGCTGCCATGGAACAGACACGCATTGCTTTAGGATCACGTGTTATCCAGGCAACTGTGCCTGGTTTCAATAGGACTTGATGATTGCCACATTGAATTTTAGTGGCTGCTGTGGCGTATATTAGAGCTTCTCCATTGGTGAAGTGAATATTTTCACTGCCATTAACAATTATGTTGGTGCCTGGCGAATAACGAATTTCTGCTGTGCTATGACTTATTGAGCGAGAAGTAAAAGCAGAAGGAGGGATTGCCAACTCTATGGGGGTAGTTATTAACGGAATTTTTATTGCACTAAGCAAATCATTGTTTGTCCTAGAATTGTTAGAATCTTTAGAAGCATAGCCAATGAGGGGAGATTTTTCCTTGATATTCTCTGTTTTAAGGAGAGTCGAAGAATTCATTTCTTGCTTTAACTTACTTATTCTGATTCTGGTACGACTATCAAGATTGATGCAAGGCAACATAGCGAAGAGCCAGTTTTGACGTTGAGCCATTTGGGCTTCATTGAAATTATTTTTGACGACTTGCAAACCAGCAGAAATCAACTTACCACCCGGAACAGGTTCACGTTGAACGCCATCGACTGGAATAAGTTCTTCATCATTGAGAGAAGAGTCTGCAACAACCATTTCTTGACCTTTAGCGGCATTCATAGGAGGAGAGGCTTGATCATTAGGTTTTAAGCTGGTGTCACCCCCGGAGAAATTAACAACGCGGACAATATTTTGAGAAGTTTGCTCGATACTGTCAGCGGAGAAAGAAGGGATAGTAACTAATCCGTGATTAGTTTGGACAACAAGTTGCTGAGAGCCAGTAATGGCAGTAAGTTTTCCATCTTTAAGAACGAGGTTATAGTTATCCTGGGCAGCGAAAGTAGTGCCAGGAGAAGCCATAACTACGGAACTGCGATCATCTGCAAAGTAATAAGGTTGATAAATATTACTGGACAAAATCCAGGTTCTGTCACCATTCTTTTTGGGGTCAGGCTTGAGCTCGGCGCAAGTACCGCAGGGAGTATTTTGTATATCCGGATTTATTTCGTCAGTAGGTACAAGTTCTGGCTTGTTGATATCAGTTTGGAGGACAGTAGGATTTGTTATCGAGCTAGAGATAACAGGTTCTGAAATAGAGATGGACACAGGTAATTCAGCGATTTGTGTTTCTTCAGAGGGCTGTTGGGATATTACCGGAGGGGCAGCCGGGGCTGATGGTATTGCGGGAACTGGTGTTACATGAGGAGGTACGAAAGGTGTTGGTGTTGGTGATGGTGATGGTGGCGCCGGTGGACTTGGCGGTGTCCCTGGAAATGCAGTGACTTGAATCTGATTTAAAATATTTCCACTCTGTGAAGCAATATAAGGCGCTAGCGTATAGTCATTACTTGGCGGTATCGGGACATAAGGCTGCAAATTAAAGTTACTTGTTGTAGCAATCACCAGAGGATTTAATACTTGCAATGTGCTGGGAACAATATCTCCAAAACCAACATATTGACCCGCAAATACTGTCCCGCTACCCGACAAAGTAACTGCATGGTATGCACCACCATTAAAGCCTACAATACCTGTGGTCTGGCTGTTGTTGGTAGCCTCAATTGTGCCGTCATTATTCACTATCACCGCTGACGCGCCGGGGGTTGCTGATGCAAATTGAATCTTGCCACCAGTACCCGTAGTACCATTAGCTGTTGCTGTGACAGTAGCTGACAGTGTTGTGCTCACCTGCGCCAGAAAGTCGATCCTACCACCATTTATACCATTTGCAGTTATATTTGGATCACTACTGATATCTATCGTCCCCACGCTAGCTATTATAGATATGCTTCCACCATTGCCATTAGTAGAGCCAGCATTAGCACTAATGGTTACTGTTCCCAAACCTGTAACATTAAAAGAAGTGCCGCTGAGAGTAATAACTCCGCCATCGCCTGTAGTACCGCTGGATTGTGCAGAAATTGTCGCTCCATTACTCACTGCCACCGCTCCGCCGATTGACGTAATACTGATAGATCCAGCAGTACTGTTCACACTATTGGCCAATACCGAACCAGCAATACTATCTCCCGCACTACCCCCAGCTAAGCTGACACTTGTCAGTCCAGAAACTGATGCCCCACCTTGAACGCTGACACCGCCCGCCGTACCGCTTGTTAAGCTCACCGAAGCTGCGGATGAAGCAAGTGCACCAGAGACAGTAATATTACCATTAGTACTACTATTATCATTGTTAACAACGATAATGGCTCCTGGTGAGTTGAGAACACCTACTGTCATATTGCCAGACGATGCGGTAGCACTGACTGAACTACCACCAAGATTGCTTGGTCCGCCACCTTGTAATGTACCATTGAGTGATGTCACATTCAACGTCACTGTGTTACTACCACCGTTTACTGTTATTAGCCCGGACCCTGAATCCGCTGAAATGCTTATTCCACTTACATCTATTGGACTGGCGTTGCCATAGCCCAGATTGACGTTTCTACCAGCCGTTAACGTTAATCCGGTACTTCCATTCAGCGTTAGTGTGTTTGTTGATGTATAACTCGCTACATCTAAATCTCTCGTCGTTGTCATCGTTCCTGTGTTCGATAAACTATTTGCCCTGATTATCAAATCTCTATTTGATGTGACACTTCCTGCATTGCTAATTGTAGGTGCGATTACTGTTACATCTAATCCACTTGGTGAACTCGTTGATACACTCCCACTGGATGTTATCGATAATGTTCCTCGATTCCCTGAAGTTAAGCTTACGCTGTTTCCACTTGAGGCTAATGCTGCTGTTACTGTTATATTGCCATGACTGACTCCACTACCATTGTCATTATTTATAACTATTATCGCTCCTGGCGAGTTCAATGCTCCTACTGTGACATTACCACTAGACACCGTTGCACTTACTGAACTGCCTGCTAAGTTATTCGTCCCGCCACCTTGCAATATACCCGCTAGCGAAGTGCTGTTCAATGTAACACCATTGGTACCACCATTAATGGTAATTAACCCCGCTCCTGAGTCGGCCGATATACTAATGCCAGAAACAGAAATTGGGCTGGCGTTACCGTAGCCTAAGTTGACGTTGCGTCCTGCTGTGAGAGTCAGATTAGTACTCCCAGTAATTGTTAGTGTATGGCTGGCAGTAAAGCTTGCTATGTCTAGATCACGCGTTGCGCTCATTGTGCCGGTGTTGGACAGATTGTCGACCATAATTATCAAATCTCTATTGGAAGCAAGGCTGCCAGCATTACTAATGTTAGGAGCTTCTGCCGTAATGTCCGTCGTAGAACTGACTGTTGATGTAGCTAGCACTGTGAGCTGTGCGGCGCTACCGCTAGCTATTAGTGAAACAGCTCCTGCTGTTGCTCTGACATCACCAGGAATAAGTGTTTCGGACGCTGCTCCTGGATTAATACTGACGGTTGAGCCAATAGCATTTACTATGCCAGTCAGGCTGCCTGAACCGGACACATTTATGGCTTGGCTGGAGCTTACTGGAACGAAGTTAATGGTACCCAAATTTGCTGATGTAAGAGCATTAGCAGAAATATTTCCGGTTAAAGTTACAGTGAGGGCTGCCGCAGCAGAATTGTTCATTGTG
>Ga0206887_10002_pt2 | contig 12303 bp, 10 predicted proteins | sample Alteio_BWOrgHeat_89_FD_153248 | JGI IMG/M metagenome (GOLD analysis project Ga0206887, IMG submission 153248) | Enriched cells from forest soil in Barre Woods Harvard Forest LTER site, Petersham, Massachusetts, United States - Alteio_BWOrgHeat_Nextera3 ...
GCTTTTCCAAGGCTTTGAAATACTGGCTTCGCGGGTTCCGACAAATTCATAAAGATCCTCTGGTGTAGGGAAAATAATGAAGGAAGCAAATGCATTATTCGGAACAAAACATTATGCTGAAGCCGATTCGCTTTATGCGATAGTTTTAAAAGAGGCTGACAGGTTGGATGCAGTCCGTGGAAGGGTATTATGTAAAATTAGACTGAATAATCCTTTGGCTGCCTTTGAGTTTCTTGACACTACGAAAACATCCGCTTCGGCTGCACTTCACCAGTTTCGGGGAGATATAACTGTCCTTTCCGGAGGCAATTTAGAAAATGCCAGGATAGCATGGTCAATTTCTATGGGACTTGAATTAAATGATAGATCCTTCCTTACTGCATTTGCCAAATGTTTTTGTTTTGCGCATGTTTCTGATAACTCTGCTGTACAACAATATATCCAACTCCTTTATGGGGAAAGTGCATCAAACTCAGTTCCGATTCGTATTGAGATATTACAAAACTTAAAGCCGGGAAAAGAATGCGATTTTATGTTTGAATTAGCACGCCAATATTTATTATATTCTGAAGTAAGTACAATGGGGAAACTTCGGGAAGGTTTGAAATATTTGCAGGAAATTCGAAAGCTTCTTGATAAGAGGGAGTACACAGAGCATGTTCTTTATCTTAATCTTTTCGAAAAACTTACCGATAAGCGGCGCGAAAGGCTGGAGGCAATGTTCGGAGTTACACAGTAGTTGCAGCTATTTTGCCGAAGAATTTATCAGTAATATCTGCGGCAAATTTTTCAGAAAGAGATCGTCTGATATTCACTTTCATTCGTACCTTTTCACCATATTCTGCACCATAACTTTTAGTGCTATATGCTGCGAGTAAACGTTCGAGTAATTCGATCTCTTCATAATTCAGAACAAGAGTAAAAGTATCGGTCAGGAAGACAGTTTTTATCAATGCTCCGCTTACTGCAAGTCCTGCAGATTCTGAATACGCTCGCGATAATCCACCTGTGCCAAGATTTGTACCACCATAGTATCTTGTGACAATGAGGAGGCAATCGGTAAGTTCTTTACCGGAAAGTGCGGTAAGAATTGGCTTACCGGCTGTACCTGCTGGTTCGCCGTCATCGGCGGCACGGATATTCTCAGCATGAATTCCCAAACGAAAGGCGTAACAATGATGTGTCGCATCGTAAAACTCCTTACGAATCAGGTTAAGATGTTCGTCGATCTCTTGTTTTGAAATAACAGGAAAAATCTCAGCAATGAAGCGAGAGCCTTTTACCTTTACTTCAGGCGTACGAAAAGAAGAATCAACGGTGAAATAGTAATCTTGCGCTAATGACATAATAGAAATGTAATGAACAAGTTAGCGTTGGTATTAGTTAAGAAAAGCTAAGGAAAGAAACTTATGAATATCGGCATCACGTGTTATCCTACATACGGCGGCTCCGGAGTCGTTGCAACAGAACTTGGTAAATCACTTGCACAGCGCGGACATAAAGTGCATTTTATTACCTATGCTCTCCCCATGAGACTTACTGCAATCGGACATGCCGCAGATAGTTATATTGATAATATCTTCTATCATGAAGTGGAGATGTCCACATATCCGCTATTTGAATTTCCACTATATTCGATGGCCTTGACAAGTAAGATGGTAGAAGTAGCCCGTTATGAGAAGCTTGACCTTGTTCATGCGCATTATGCTATCCCACATGCCACTTCTGCACTTTTGGCAAAGCAGATATTACATGGTGATTTAAAGATCGTTACAACACTTCATGGAACAGATATAACATTGGTAGGCCAAGAACCAAGTTTTCAGCCATTGATGAAATATTCGATAGAATCTTCCGATGTCGTTACGTCTGTGTCGGAATTTCTGAAGCGAGAGACAATAGAAAAATATGGTGTAGAAAAAGACATAATTGCAATTCCGAATTTCATCGATACCGATTTTTTTCACCCTGTCGATAGTAAGAACCTGAGGCGTCTGCTTGCTCCCGGTGAGGAGAAAGTGCTCGTCCATGTTTCGAATTTCCGCCCGGTTAAACGTGTAACCGATGCGATAAAGGCTTTCAAAATTGTTCTTGATTCCGGCATTAAAGCAAAATTTTTATTAGTCGGAGACGGTCCTGATCGCGGTGAGTGCGAAGCTCTAGCCCGTGAACTTGGCATTTGGCAGCAAACACGCTTTCTTGGCAAGCAAGCTGAACTAGCTTCTATTCTTTCAATGAGTGATGTATTCCTTATTCCATCGGGGAATGAAAGTTTTGGACTCTCTGCCCTTGAGGCAATGGCATGCGGGGTTCCGGTTATTTCCAGTGATATCGGAGGATTGCCTGAGGTGAATGTTGATGGCCAGACAGGATTCATTGTAAAAATGGGAGATATTGCTGCACTTGCAAAAAGGACGATTGAAATCCTTAGTAATACTTCGCTCCAAACCCAAATGGGTAAAGCGGCCTTATCTCATGCCACTGAGAATTTTACAAAAGAACAGATTGTCCCACATTATGAATCGGCGTATGAAAAAGCAATGAATTTATGAGATTCTGTTATCGAAGGACATCCTATTACAAAGAATATCAGCAAGAACTTCTGTTAAGCGAATGATTCACAAAAATTTTGGACTGAAAGTTTCGTGAGGAGTTGATTTTAGGCACCTTCCTTTTCTGAAAATTCATTCAAACTCATATATCCCTTAAAGGTGTTCTATGACACCTATTCTATGAAAATCGTCATCATTGGCACAGCATATCCCCTTCGTGGAGGTATTGCACACTACGTTTCTCTTCTATTCGATGCTTTGAAAAAGCATGGTCATGAAGTGCATGTGGTAACTTTTTCCAGGCAATATCCAAAAATTCTTTTCCCGGGGAAATCTCAGGAAGAGAAAGGTGAAGAAGGACAGCCCCTCAATTCGCTTCAAATTATTGATTCTGTAAATCCATTCTCTTGGCGTAAAGCGGGAAAAGTTGTGGCTGATCTTGAGCCGGATATGATCATTTTCAAATTTTGGATGCCTTTTTTTGCCCCTGCATATGGAATGATCGCTCGTGTAGTAAAGAAACTATTGCGGCACAAAAACAAAGACTGCAAAATTGTCTTTATTGCAGACAATGTAATACCTCATGAAAAAAGACCTGGGGATAGGGCAATTACGAATTATGCATTCAGAGTGGTCGATAATTTCATCGTTCAATCTGATGCAGTTGAACGTGACTTAAAAATTATAAAGCCCGATGCAAATTATATAAAGCTTGCACATCCGATCTATAATATTTTTGGAGAATCTCTTGAAAAAGCTAAAGTTCGAGAAGAACTCGGAATTCCATTTGATGCACCCGTAATCCTATTCTTTGGGTATATCCGAAAATATAAAGGGTTGGACATTTTACTTCGGGCAATGCCTCAGCTTTTGAAAACACTTCCTGAGCTTAGGTTGATCGTTGCGGGAGAATATTATGGTGATGAAGCCGACTATAGAAAGCTTATTAACGATCTGCACATACCATCGATAAATCTTATTCTTGCGACAGACTACATTGCCAATGATAAGGTTGCAACATATTTCAGCGCGGCAAATGTTGCTGTTCTGCCTTATAGGACGGCAACGCAATCTGGAATAGTCCAGATCGCTTATAATTTTGATCTTCCGGTTATTGCAACAAACGTGGGGGGGCTTTCCGAAGTCGTCATTGACGGCAAAAGTGGCATCATCACTAGTGAGGCAACCCCTGAACTTGTCGCAAAAGATATAGAACTTTTTTTTACGCAAGGATTAGAAGAAAAATTACGAGAAGGCGTCCGGGAAGAAAAAAAGAAATATTCCTGGGATACGTTTGTTGAAGGAGTTGAATCAATCTCGAAATGACACCAATAAAATTTAGATTATCACCGTACTAAATGCCCAAATTACCACCTCGCACGGAGGAAAAAGTCAAACTGATAGCATTGCGGGAGGATATTAATTCCTATGATCGATACTATTTTGGATATCAGTATGGCTTAGGTTCTGAGTATATTGCCCCGTATTTGAAAAGTAAAGGAGTTGAACTTTCAGGTGCACATATTTGTGAAATAGGCTGCGGAGAAAGCGGAGTCCTGGCTGCACTAGCTGAAGAAGGCGCCGCCGAAGTTGTGGGTATTGATCTTCGTGAACTTGCAATCGAAAGTTCTCAGAAGCTATTCGATGCAATTGGTATCAAAGGTGAATTTGCTATCCATAATATTATCACCCAACCTCCTCCTGAGAAATGGCGAAATCATTTTGATGTCGTGTTGCTGAGAGATGTGATTGAGCATTTAGAAGGAACTGAGCTTAGTCTGCGTCACGTAATGGATTTTATGAAACCCGGGGGGTGGCTTTATGTTGTCTTTCCGCCATACTATTCACCGTTCGGAGCACATCAACATTTGCTTGATAATAAAATAGGAAAGCTTCCCTATATTCAACTTTTGCCTGATCTGCTCTTCACGAAGGCATATAAGAATGCACGTTTGCAGATCGATGTTGAGGAGGTATCAATGCTTCGAAGGATTAGATTGACGATTGGGAAAATGCGTAGGGCAATAAAAGATGCCCTCTTAGAATTGGCAGATGAGCAACTTTATTTCCTCCGTCCGGTTTTTAAACTGAAGTTCGGTTTGCCGCCATTAAAGGCAAATTTTTTGAAACACATTCCAATCGCCAGAGAACTCGGCGCACTGGAAGCATCATATCTTCTGAGAAAAAAAGAGTAACATTGTCGTGGTGAAGTTTTTAAAACTATCTGTCCTTCTATTTACCCTGTTAATCCTTGAGGTGCGTACTGTTTATACGCAGATAAATTTTTATTCGCGAATTGAAGATCCACGGGCGATTGCAAGATTGGATTGTCCTGATTGCCAGCCTCTTCGTTATGTTAATCGTTTCGGGTATCCACCTGACAGAGATCCAATTGATAGTAATTTTATTTTTGCACAAGATACCGGAGCTGGAGTAATTACACATATTTGGATGACGACAACAGCTCCTGATTCGACTACCAATTTTAAGATATATATTGATGGCAATCTCATAAGTTCTTCTACATTCGTTTCTTTCTTTGTCAATGCCCGTGGTGTTCTTCGGCCTCCATTCGATAGTCTGTATCCAGGAGCTTTTGTCTGTGATGTTCAGATCCCTTACAAAAAAAGCTTTAAGATAACCTATATTGGTGAAGGTTGGAATGTCTATTATGCTATTGCTTGGCGACCAATTTCCGATCCGAGCGGTGTCGTTTCCTTTCAAGAGTCACAGCCCTATGCGATACAATATCATCAACAGGATGCTGAGGCCCTTTATGAACAAAGGGTTATGCCCTGGTCAAAAGAAAAACCTTTGATTTCTTATGATACAACGGCACTTGCACCGGGGGCTAAGAAAACAGTCTTCGATACTGTCGGACCGGCAATGATTCAAAAATTAAATTTTGCTTTCCCAAATTATGATTTTGATGAATTAGATTCTCTTTGGATTAATATGTATTGGGATGGCTCTCCTTATCCGGCTGTGCATGTTCCCTTAGCTGATTTTTTCTGTTCATCCAATGGGGGAATTAACATCCATTCATTAGCAATTCGGAATGATTCAAATGGACTCACATCATACTTTCCAATGCCCTTTGCCTTACGAGGTAAGATAGAATTGGTGAATGAATGCAAACGCATTTTGCAACTTCGAACTTCCGTAAGTTATTCCTTAGAAGTTATTGATAAAAAATCTTATGGATATTTTTGTGCACATTTTAGTGAATCAAACCCGACTCGTTATCATGTCTATCACAAAGTTCTTCATGAAAGAGGGATGGGAAAAGTAGTAGGTTTCTATCATTACGCCCCTCATAATACCGACGGAGTTGTTTTAGAGGGGGATCCGGTTTTTACCATTGACTCGAATTCTCGGAATAATTTCCGTTATACCGGTGGAGAGGATTATTATAATTCCGGATGGTGGTTTTTAGGACAAGTCTTTACGAAACCCTTTGCAGGACATCTCAATTTCTTTCAATCTTTTTACAGGTTTCAATTTCTTGACGCTATAGATTTTACAAAATCAATTGATTTCGATCTTCAGCCAGGAGGAAACACTGATTTTGAAGGACATTTCAGAACGATTGTTTATTATTACAAGCGTCCCATTTCATTTTGGGTTTCACTTGATACCATAAAGGCCGGAGAACATTGGAATGTTGCAGGAGCGGGGTATAAACCCAATTCAACTATTGTTGCAAAATTTGATTCTACAGAGACGATTTTTACGACAACAACGAATGCGTCCGGTGAATTCAGTGCTTATCTCATTGTTCCCGTTTCGAAGATACATGGTCCGCGAATAATCTCAATTAATAATGAAGTGCGCCCCGAACCGGTATATGTGATCAGTTCACCTGCCATTCGCCCCATTGCAGATACGATTCCGCTAACATTGAGATACGGCGATAGTCTCCTCGTTACTGGCACTGGGTTTGATCCCGGTGAAAGAGTACAAATTTATCTTGACAGTATACTTATCTCAGATTCGGCAGTAATTGTAGGGGGAGATTATAGATTCTTAGCTAAAGTAAGAATGCCTCATGTGGCAGAATGGAAGTATCATTTACGTGCGATGGGAGATCATCATAACGAGGCAATGGCCAATGAGCTAATCACTATTACTCGCATTCTTCCATTTGAATTTGAAGACTTGCTTCCTTGGGCTGTTGCAGATACCGGATGGTTGTATGCTGAGAATCTAAGTTCATATTGGGGCTCCAAATGGAGTAAACAAGCTATTGCCGTTTTTCAATCTCTCTCTTCAAAAGAAAAGGTGCGATTCAAATTTTTCTCTACTGTGAGCGATACATTTGATGTCAAACTTGCTCTTACAAAAGGTGTAAAATATGGCATTTACTCATATTCCCTGGATGGGAATCAACTTGGAATCTTTAATGGCTACAAATTTAAAGATTGGGATGATGATCTTGAGCCATCAGATACGATGGATTTGGGAAAAATATTTATTACCCGCGATACTCACATGTTTTTCTTTACCTGTCTGGGTAAAGATACTGCAGCTAAAGAATTTCGTTTAGGTGCAGATCTTCTGTTGCTCACTCCAACGACGAAAATGGCTTTACCAAAAGGGGTATTCACGACTCCGCCAGGTGATACAACTTTATCAGGGATTGATTCTCCCGGAGTTCTGGACTCATATTTAGTTTTGTATCCAAATCCTATAGGGAAAGGTGAACTTACGCTTGGAATGAATTTTCCGCCCGGTAGAACCGCTGATGGAAAGTTAGACATCATCCTTTCCGATATAATTGGGCGTAAACTTCTCTGGCAGTATGATTTGCCTATGACTGAATTTGGAGCCACAACTCAATTTGACGTCCGTCGTTTTCCGGTTGGAAATTATGTTGCAGAGTTTATTCTCCATTCCGGCGGAGAAATTCGGCGAATTTCAAGAATGCTGCAAATTCGGGAATAGTCAGTTGTCTTTACTCGTTAGTCTTTAACAGAAAATTAATTTTATCTAACTGTTAACGGCATACTTTTGAAATAAGTACTTTTTATTACTTATTACTTCCCGCCAGCAGGTGGTCCGGGAGTGCAAAGAGTTACAAAATTTATCAGGTACCTTCAGGATTTCGGCTGGACTCCGATCATCCTTGCTCCGGAAAATCCTGAGTATCAGGCACGCGACGAATCATTGGCAAAAGAGTTACCATCCGATCTTATTATTCGCCGCTCGCCAATCTTTGAGCCGTATGATCTGTATAGAAAATTTACAGGTACAAAAGAAGGCTTATCTCTTGACATAAATGTTTTTCAGGCTGGCAGTAAACTTTCGTTCAAACAGCGCATCGCAAATTTTATCCGGGCTACTTTCTTTATTCCTGATGCCCGTATCGGTTGGTATAGAAGTGCAGTGAAAGAAGCGAAGAAGATCATGAAGGAATACCCAGTAAAGATGATTTATTCTTCTTCACCTCCTTACACAGTGTCGGTGATCGCACGTAAAGTGGCAAAAATTTCAGGCATTCCCTATGTTGCAGGTTTTCGCGATCCCTGGTCAGGATTTGAAGTATCGGCTCCGAAACGTTGGTGGTTACCTGCAATGATAGATAAATTTCTTGAGCGATCTGTCTTTCACGATGCAAAAAAAATAGATGTTGCGTGGAAGGGAATTGAATATGATGCACTTGAAAAATATCCTGATCTCCCTAAAGAAAAATTCATTCATATACCGAATGGATTTGATAGCGCTGATTATCCAGAACATGATATTCGGAAACGTGCTGAGCGTAAGAGAGGTGAAAAATTTGTCATGACATACTCGGGATCATTGTATGGCCCTCGAAATCCTAAAAACTTTTTCCGGGCAATTGAATTATTACTTGATAAAGGTGAGATCGACCCCACAAAAATCCATCTGCGATTTGTCGGACGTTTTGGTGCAGAATTACACGAGATGTTTGAGGCTCCGCGGATACGGATGCTTGTTGAGAAACTCGACTATGTTCCGCACTCTCGAGCGGTTGAACTCATCACCGATAGCGATGCTCTGCTTCTTATCGTGGATGATATTCCAAGTGTTGAGCATATTGTGCCGGGGAAAGTATATGAATATCTTGGAGCAATGCGCCCATTACTTGCCATAGCTCCACCAAACGGAGCAATTGGTGAATTGCTGAAAGAAACATGTGGCGGTGAAGCCATAGCACAAATCGATATTGACGGGCAGGCACGTGTGATCAAAGGGTTCTACGATACATGGGTAAATGGGAAGTCGCCATCTGAATTTATGGATGCAAATGTAATTTCGCATTACGAAAGGCGAGAGGCTACAAGAAAATTAGCAGAAGTATTTGATACGCTTATCAGATAGTAATATTTAATGAATGGTGAAGCACTGACTTGGAATGATGCTGTTGCAATCGCGACAAAAAGGTTTAAGGAGGCAGGTCTTTCAGAAGCCAACTTAAATGCCGAGTATCTTGCAATGAATATTTTAGGAATTTGGGTAAAAAGTGAATTTCGAAAACACAATAGTGATCTAATCCTACCTGAACAAAAAATAAAATTAGAGAAATTAATCTCTCGCCGACTCAATCATGAACCACTCCAACATATAATCGGTGAGACCGAGTTTTTCGGATTGCGACTCTTCACATCTTCAGCCGCTCTCATCCCGCGCCCTGATACTGAAATACTTGTTGAAGAAGTACTCAAAGAAGTTAAAGCATTTGATGGAAGGTATTTGCATATTTTAGATATTGGCACTGGGTCAGGTGCTATAGCTTTGGCACTTGCCTCAAAGCTCTCTGGTTGCATAATGACCGGAATAGACATAAGCGCAGAAGCAATTGCTTTAGCTGAAAAAAATAAAGCGCGGCTGAAAATCACAAATGCCGCATTTGAAGTATTGGATATTTTTGCATCTGAGTTGGAGAACCGATTTATGAGACGAATTGATATTCTTGTTTCTAACCCTCCATATATTAGTGCGAATGAATTTGAAACGCTTGATCCTGAAGTACGGGATTTCGATCCGCGTATCGCCTTAACGGATGAAGCTGACGGATTTATTTTTTACCGAAGAATTGCAGAGATCGCACCCAAAATATTAAAGAAAAATGGAAAGATATTGGTTGAAGTCGGCTATGACAATGGGACGGAGGTAGAAAAAATATTTTTGACTGCAGGTTTGGATATCCTCAGATCAGTCAAGGATCTGCAAGAAACCCCGAGAGTAAAAGTTATTGGTATGAATGACAGAGCAAAATAATGCGGTTACTAATCCAAAGAGTCAGTAAAGCAAAAGTCACAGTAAATAGTCAAGTATCAGGCGAGATTGGGCGAGGCTTGGTGATCTTACTTGGAGTAGGTAAAGGTGACTCCGAGCAAGATTGCAGCAAAATGGCTGAAAAAGTAGTTAAAATGCGCATATTTGACGATAAAAATGGGAAAATGAATCTTGATGTGCTACAGGTTTCAGGAAGTATTCTTATCGTAAGCCAGTTCACTCTTTATGCCGACACCCGAAAAGGGAATAGACCCAGTTTTATTAGCGCAGCGAAGCCCGAAGAGGCAAAAAGACTCTATGAAATTTTCATTGATGAAGTAAAAGGTTTTTTTGGCGAAAATAAGGTAGCAACCGGGGTATTTGGTGCCATGATGGACGTCGAATTAATTAATGACGGACCTGTAACAATTTGGGTCGATTCGTGTTGATATAAGGTGCCGGTTTACTGAGAGAATTACACAGAACAAATTCCGGCATTGACCCCGAAGAATTACGCATCATCATCGTGGAGTAAACAAGCGTGAAGTTGTGCTCCAAAACATTAAAAGGTGATATCTTTGTAAAGGATTTTTTAACTCAGGAGATAAATTATGCATTCATCCACATGGCTCCCGATTCGCCGCATTGTTGTGGCTTCAATCATTACCATTTGTGCACTGTCATTCGTACCTATTAGGCTCTTTTCACAGGTATGTGGGGGCTATGGAGTACCCGGAAGTGTAACTAATCTTGGTACTGAGTTTTTGATGTGCTTCATGCAGAATGAAGCTGTAGGTTCTGACCCATCGAACAATCGCTATCAAGAAATTTACATTGCTTCAGCAGGTGATACGGCAACGGTCACTATTACTTGTAAGGCATTTCCTAAACTACATCAGGTTTTCTTCTTGCAAAAGGATAGTTCTGTCGTTTACCGTATCTCCACTGATCCTGTAGTTCTGGGATATGGAGGAGATGCAACGATAGAAGTTGATGAGATAGTTGATGCAACAGTGATTAAAGTTGTATCAACCACTCCCATTGCCTGCTATGGAATGAATAATAAACAGTTCACCGCTGATGCTTTTCTGGCTCTTCCAAAAACTGTTGCAACAACTGAATACAGAGTTATGGGATATTATAACTCACCGCTTGGCGGCATTGAGAATATGCCATCAGAATTTGTCGTTGCATCATTCGAAGATAATGACACTGTGTGGATCACGCCGAACGCAGTAACAGCCCTTGGAAATGATGCTCATAGGCAATTGACCTATGTTTTAAATGCAGGTGAGTGTGTTCAGGTGCAAGCTGATCCCCAAACTCCACTTTTGGATATGACAGGTTCTATTGTTCGTTCAAATAGACCTGTTGCAGTTTTCGGAGGGGCTTCGCGAGCAGAAGTACCAATCGGGTATAGCTATAATGATGCAGGTAATGCAAGAACAAGTCGTGATCATCTCTGTGAAGAGATGCCCCCGCTTAGTGCCTGGGGCTACTCTTTTGTGACGAAGAATTTTGGAAGAACTCATGGTGATATCCTAAGAGTTCAAGCTTGGAATGACAACACAGTCGTTAAGATCAATGGTAGGGTATGGGGTGCACCACTTATGCATGATACTTTTAGAGACTATGTCTTTGACTTAAGTGACACTGCCGCAGGAAATGTTATTTCGGTTGAATCCGATCCTCAGCATACTATACTTGTTGGTATGGTTGCCCATAGTGCAGTTGATCAGCGTGGTACCGGTGACCCATTCTTAGCGATAGTGCCGCCTGTTGACCAGACCTTTAACGACTATACTTACTTTATTACGAAGGACTTTACTAATTATTATCCTGAGGAGCAATATCTTATTGTTGCTGCTGAGCAAAGCGTTGTAAATCAGGGCATTTATATTGACGACTTGCTTATACCTGCAATTGCGTTTACGCAAATTAGCGGAGCCTTGAACGGTGGAAAGCATTATGCTGCTGCAACCGTAAATCAACCAACAGGAGGTTCCCATCGCATTACAACAGGTGACCCTAATGGTTTTACAATTCTTGCTTATGGATGGGGTGATGTAGTTTCATACGGTTACACTGCCGGTGGGTTGTTTAAACCGAGAACTCCTATTATGCCCATAACTCATCCTGACCCGGGTGTTGCTCTGGGACAGGGAGATCATACTCCAGTACAACCACCTCCAAGTATAAATGTACGAAATATCATTATGGAAAAAGTATATTTCGATAGTGCTCGTATCAGATACGATCAGAACCCCCATAATATTTCAGTTCGATTAAAGAAAGATATTTCTTTAGACATCGGCACCCTTGAGGCAGCGCAGGAAAAAACACTTGAACTAAGTACATCCGAACCGGTTCAGGATGTGATCAAGGGAACGGTCAGAATATGGTGTCATTCAAGAATGTGGACCGATATGTATCCTGTTGACTTTCCGTTCACAATTACTCCCCAGGCACAGGCAGATGTGAAATCAGGAGCCGGACAAGCGATTGTGTT
>Ga0206887_10228_pt1 | contig 12282 bp, 11 predicted proteins | sample Alteio_BWOrgHeat_89_FD_153248 | JGI IMG/M metagenome (GOLD analysis project Ga0206887, IMG submission 153248) | Enriched cells from forest soil in Barre Woods Harvard Forest LTER site, Petersham, Massachusetts, United States - Alteio_BWOrgHeat_Nextera3 ...
GTCTGTTTATCATCCTCATCCTGTATGAAAAGCGGGCAAGCAATTTGATAGGGGATATCGAGCGGTGCATAAAACACCGAAAAATGTTCGTTGCTTAACTCATCAGTAATAGGCGAAAATGAATCTTTCGGAACAATCACAGTCTGCAGCATGTTGCAGCTGGCACGCACATCTAAAAACAATCGCAAAATAGAATTAGCTGCCGCCTTAAAATCATAAGACTTAGGAATTTTCGTCTTATGAATTACGCGAATAGCCACACTTTGTCCTGGACCAACGTCTAAAAGCTGTTCGCGTTCAAGTCCCAAGGCTTTACCCCTGCAAAACCAAAGGGTTTCGTACTTTGTATCTTGGCTTCCATCGGCACGAGCGTAACTTATTTGCACTTCGACAACAGGAGTTAATTGCGAACCAGCATAATTAAGTTGATAGGGTAGCTCTTCTGTTTGAATGGTGACCAGCCATTCATAAGGTTGCCAGCCTGCACATACTGGACCAAACGAGCTACAAAAAAACATTGTAACTATTGCTATGAGTTTTTGACAGAACTTATTCATTTAGATAAAACTCTTGCGTTGCTGGGTCACAACCAAGATTCTCCCAGGGTGCAGTAGCCGTCAATTTCATTTTGATCGGTGCAGTTATCCCAGCTACTTTTGGTCCGATACAAACAAACGGTGGAATTTCGACATTTGTTTCGGTCTTCAGAAAATAATTTATCTGCCCTCGTTTGCTACCGGGCAACCATGTCATTGGTATAGGTTTGCATTCGGGCAAAATAAGGCTTTCTGCATTTTGACTCTTACAAAGAATAGACACTGAGCATTCCCGCATAGAGATGCCAAACTGTTTTGCAAATTCCTGATAACTGGTAGGCTGAAGGGCAAGAGCAACAGCCTGACTACGTTTTTCTGCACAGGAAAATTTTTGAGTCATATCCGAGACCATGCCAAAGGCAATGATATATCTCATCGGCACCGCTGCTAAGTTGACTAAAGGCAAGATCAAGCAGCAGATAAAGATCGTAATTGCGGCAGCAAATTCAGTCATCATCTCACCTCTGTCCTTTCGGAAAGAGTTCCCGATTACTCCCGTATTCCTCGATCTAAACATTGGAAATGACCTAATTTTTTTCTTGCTACTAATTTTGACAATTGGCTAAGACAGGATTAAACGGCATAATCAGCTTAGATTAATTGTCGGTTTAAACCAACTCTTTTTGGAATCAAGGATCTTCTGAAAGACTACCCTTAAGAAGTATCCTTGGCTTCATGCTCAATACTTTACCTTAATATTCAATTGCCGGCTGCTGCTTGCACAGCTGCTTGCAAATTGGGTACCTTCCAGCCCTGTGCCGTTATGATTGCCGTAATCGTTACAAAATGATCGGCATAAGTAGCTACTCGATGCGCTGGGGATAAAACACCCATTACATCGGCAATGGCGGCACACCAACGAGGAGCAGCAAAGGAAGTGCCACTACCTAATGTTTCTACACTTGGTCCGGAGGGAGTGTATACAGGAACATTAACACCAGGCGCTGCTGCAAAGAAAGGCCCCGTTTCCGAGAAACTTGCCAAAATACCATTAGAACCTATTGCTGCCACTCGACGCGCAAATTGCTCAGGGCTGCTATCTGTTACACCATCATTACCAGCAGCTAAAACCAGAAGGCTACCTTTCTGAGTAAGAACCTGCGCTAATGATTGAATGTTGGGATCCGCATTTAATGTATTAGGCGGGGGTGAACCAAAAGAAAGATTAACTGGACCTGGCCCATAGATCTGATTATTGCAAATAAAACTGAGAGCGCTCAAAATACTTACTGTGCTAGCGCTTTGACCATCTTGGGAAATGCGACACATCACCACTATGCAGCGATTACCTTCAAAATTAGCCATACCAGAATAACCGACAAGATTATCCGTCGTTGCCGCAACAGATGATGTCGCTGTGCCATGGAAACCAGAATCATGCAAACCTTCTTGGGCACCTGTTGGACTGACAGGGTTGGAAAAATCATACTGCACAACTCCGGAAGCAGTTTCCCCTGGAAAACCTGTAATTCCCGTATCCAAAAAATACATGACTACGGCATTGCCGGTTGGTTTTCCAGAAAGTCTGGCTCCCGAATATTGCATGAAACTCAGATCCCACTGGGCAGAAAAGAAGGGGTCATCTGGTATACCTGAAATTTTAGGCGGCGCTGCCGGGGGCGGCGGTGCAGCCGCAGGCGTATACACCGGAATCCCCTTTTGAGGGGGGCGAAGCTTGAATTTAATTGGGCGATATCTGAAAACCGGTAGTTTTATGCGACCAGCGTGATTAGCATAGACTGTGCCTGATGGCACCTGAGCGATGGTTCCTTGATTAAGACCATTACTCCAATCATTAATTGTGTATGTACGATTACGTTCTACAGACTTCACTTCCTTGCTATTTTGAAATCTTTTTTCTACTGTCGAAGCCTTGCCTGGCTCGGTTTGCACGATAAAGAACTTGAGGGAAGTACCTGCACTAATAACGTCCACAACTTTGCCATTTACTTCTTCCAAAAGCTGTTTGAATTTTTCCTTTTCAGCTCCGTCAGCCAATTGCACAATAAGTACATCAGAAGGGGAAGGTGAACTAGTCAGGGGAGCGTGAACGCTCTTCCCAGGAGAAGATTCATTGGCTCTTACTGAAAATGAAAAGAGGCATGTCAGAATGAAACTAAGAAAAACTGTCGCTAACCTAATGCCAATCCCGATTGGGAGCTGAGGACCATGGCAATCGTGACAATGTATTTTCATAATTTCACACCCGATTACTATCCTCCGACTGTATACCCGGATATCAAGAGGTCTTAATCGTTAAATTATTGTTTGCCTTAGGAATTAAGCTAAAACTCAAAGGCGTATATAAAACAGATATGCGGACAGTAGGTTAAGAATTCAATGTTTTAGAACAGAGAGTATGTCCGGCACAGAATGAGGAGAAAATTTAGTCCACAGCCACCAATTTCATAAGTGAAGTCTCTGTTGGATGTCGTTCAACTGCACAAATTTGAAAATACAATTGTGGAATGAGTGCCTTACCTTCTTCTTCGACTGTTGCCGGCGCAGAAATTACTTGAGTAGCGCGTTTGGCAAAGTTCTCTAAAGAGCAGATCGAAGCATCCCTGCGGATCATAATGAAACTATCATTGTGATAATGCGCGAAAATATCTCCCTCACGTTTAATCTTCATTATTTGCTTAACAGATTGAACAATCACCGAATCTGGCAAAAGAGCTGATACACCATCAGGCTGGATCCCTTCGCTCTTTCCCAACTTTAAGAGCAAGACAAATAAATCGCTTTTAGAACGTGCCGCTCGCAAGAACTCTCTTTCCAGAAAGATAAGAAAAGCAGGAAATGTAAAAATGCCATAGCCAGGTGAAATTAAGTGCCGGAGCATATCTTGCAGTGGTGCTAAATTTGGTGCCCTTGCCGAAATAGTTGATCTTTCTACGCCTCCATCTTGATCATTCCAGGGAAGGGGACTGAGCAAAAACAAACTATCGTAAGACACAATCCGATTTTCAGCAGCTTTGGCCTTGGAAAGTGCTTGTTCAGCTGCAAAAAGCAGTGCAGTCAGAGTCTTGCAGTATTCTCCCAGTTCGGCCACGCCAAAAGCAGGCCGTAAAACAGGGGCATCCGCTCCTGAGATAGAATGTTCACAACTTAAAGCTCTTTCCAACTTTGTTGCAAAAAGCTTTCCCCCACTAATATCTGTTTCCGGAAGTAAAACGATAAACTTGTCATCTTCATAATGAGCAAGAACATCTGTTTTCCTTTGAACACCCACAATCTTGCGTAAACACTCTTGCACCACTTTTGAGTGCATCCCACAAAGCTCACTTTCGAAGCTGATGATCACTAGCGTTAGAGGCAAATTATTATTTATTGCCTTGTAGTATTCTTGCTCCAAAGTGAACAGAAATGCAGGATAAGAATAAACATCCGACTGATCACCTAGAAATTTTAGAAAAAGTTCTCTACCGCAAGTCAAGTCAAGCGAATCAATTACTAGTTTCGGTCTTTGCTTCCCGCTAAGGTCAGAATTATCCTTTGTACTCGCCGAAAAAGAGGTAATGCACTCCCCATTTTGTGTGCTTTTCCCCTGACCATCACTAAACAGCTTCTGTAAGTTCATAGCCAGACTAGAGTTTACATAGTAACTATCTCTTGCTTCGGGAGAATCCCTAAAATCATGAACAGTCCCTAAAGCTCCTTCCATTGTGCATACCTTTGACCCATAGCCAGTTTCCGTAAGTACTAAATTGTGGATTAGGCTAACGTCATTAGTTTGATGCTCCCAAACAAGATTGGAATAAGGCTCCCTTCCTACATATAGCTTCCAATCAGCAATAGACGCGGTTTGACTAAAGCTCAAGGTTACGGTGTAAAGCTCTCCCCTTACCTGCCAGGAAAAATCCAAGCGTGCACCATTAAGGGAAGGAGACAGTTCGCACAAATAATTTTGAAAAACATCAAGTGTCGGAAAAGTTGTTAGATAGCGCCTTCTTATCCTAGGACCTGGTCCCAAACGCTTTTTCGCTAACATGAAGGCTACCCCCATTCTGTATCTAAGGAACGCAAGGAAACACAGGACGTTAAACATTTAGCACGGCTATTGTGGCAACACCGTGACAAAACCTTTAACTAGAGAACAGGAGAATTAGACTATTTGCTTTTCAAACTTATCCGGTCTTTCTCTTGCATGAGGCAAACCTCACACCAGGCAGGCAACCAAAAACCGGGTTTAAAGATTGTGACAAGAGCTGTATTAAAATCGGCATGCCTACAGCGAACTTGGGAAGAATAAGAACGATAAAGAACAAATCGATCTGATTTTTTCTTCTCTCTTACACATTCCAAGGCAGCCTGCAAACACCCTGTACAAAGTCCTAGCCCTTCTCTGTCTGGGGCTTCATTCAGTCCACAGTAACAGATAAAAAGGCGACGGAGTCCTCCTAAATCTCGGACATAAGGAATTACTGCCGGAAATTTAAGACAATCAGCAAGAAGTCTGGTTAGATCAAGCTTAAGGTGTAAAGACAATTCTTTAAGAGGAGCTTCGATATTCTCTTTACGTGATTCAAGCTGATAATAAAGGTTACAGACTTTCGTGATCGCTGAACGTGCCTTATCAACTTTTGCTCCTTCTGCTTCGATTTCCTTATCAAGATCCATCTCAAGATCTGCTAAAACCACCTCGCAAGCCAAAACATCTTTCAATGCGTCCAAAAAATCTTCTATCAACTCATGAGAACTGACCAGTTGCGACGGACGCCGCGGTGTTTTGCCTAAATGCATCGTCTACCTAAGATTCATACTAGAAGATTAGTATTATAGCGAAGAGAGCGTCTATAGGGAGAACCTTCGATTTTGTCTAAAACTCTTTAATCATGGGCGCTTTCCAGCAACAGATATCTAGAAATGTGAAAGCAATTATAGAAAATGAATTTCAGTACTATCAACAGTATCATCATGCTCTAGATTTAGAAGGAGGATTTTATAGACTTAATAGGCTCCAGCACAGCAATTGCCCATAATTGGTCTACACAAAAAGAACACAAATAGCTGTTATAACAAAACTATAAAAGGGTAGTTGCCGATTGGAAACCAACAAATCCAGGCAACAGTCAAGATATTAAAACATATTGAAGGGGCAAGATCATGAAAACAAAACTAATGGGAGCTTTATTCGCCTTAATGACCTTAGCAAGCATCTCCAGCGTTGAAGCATTCCCCAATTCATATTATGGTGGTGGTGGTTACGGATTTCCAGGGAATTTTGAACGGGCTGGTTTCCCAATGGGTAACACCTTTAGCTACAACCGCTGCGGCGGCTTTGAGTCAGATTATTATGGTAGACACTGCCGCAGGCATCGTTGCCACCGGCATTGGTGGTAACAAGTAACGCTGACTGGAATGCGATCAATTTGCATCTTGAAAATAATAATGCAGAGGACCTCCCAGGATGGACCTCTGCATTATTAATAACAAGCTGAGCTTTATTCCATCAAGATTTTGCAATTTTCTCTCTAAAATCTCGAAATTTCCTTGATAAGTTGCAATAATAACTGTATGAAGAACAGGTAACCTAAGACATTATGGAGAGGTTATGCAACCAGTTCAAAAACAAACTTACCATCAGCCAAAAGAAGGGGTCGTGCCACCGATTTCGGTTCTAATCATTGAAGATAATAAAGACCAACAGATTTTATTTAAAATATTGGCTGAACGATTAAAGATGTCAGCAAACATTGTACCGAGCTGTACAGCAGGCATAGAAGAAGCAGCAGCCAATGCTTTTGATCTGATCTTGATGGACTACAAGATGCCGGATATGACTGGTTTAGAATGTGCTAAAAAGATTCGAGAAATCGACCGCTCTCTTGATAGACACACTCCTATTATTGCTGTCACAGCTAGAGCAATGCCAGGTGATCGTGAAAAGTGCTTAGAAGCAGGGATGGACGATTATTTAAGTAAACCGTTTACTATTGACCAACTAAATAACAAGATTCAACAATGGGTTAGCTCTGCTCATTGGCCAAGCTAAAAACGGAGCCCGAGGCTTAATATACCTGAGACTCCGTTTATGAGGGCAATTTTGGGTAAGGATAGTTACTAGCTTACAGCTGCTGCTGTCTCTAATTTCACATCCATCGTAATTTTTGCATTTAATAGCTTAGAAATAGGACAACCTGTCTTGGCTTCCTCAGCTGCCTTTTTGAATGCCGCCTCAGAAGCAGTAGGCACCCTGCCTATAACTTCAAGATGCACTGCCGTTACCGTAAAGCCAGTTTCCTGCTTTTCTAGAGTAACAGTGGCTGTTGTATTTATGCTTTCAGGCGTAAGCTGAGCATTGCCCAATTGCGCAGAAAGAGCCATGGAAAAACAGCCAGCGTGAGCTGCAGCAATTAACTCTTCGGGATTCGTACCAGGATTTGTCTCAAAACGTGTGCTGAAAGAATAAGGCGTGCTGGTGAGCACCCCACTTTCCGTAGAAATTTTTCCTTTGCCAGATTTCAAGTCACCTTGCCAGACTGCAGAAGCTTTACGTTTCATTTTTTCTCCTTATTAGTTAATACAAGGACTCGCTAAGTATTGAGAGCAAAAACGCCAGTTGAAAGATAATTTCTGTTGTGAACCGACGAAAATCAATAGTATGTAGTTAGCAAGTCCCAATTGAGCAAAGACACATTCTATATACCAAATATGGTTGGTTCAATACATTAGTAAAGAGCTCTCAACATAAGGGTGTAGTATTTTGGATATCTCTTCTTCTTTGCGCTATTATAAGTATCAGGATTGATGGAGTTCTTTGTAATTTTTGTCAGTGACCCAAATATTAAAAGGAATCGATCGTGTGGATTTAGCTTAGAAAGCCGCCATAGTGCGGGTAAGAAAGTTGCAACAACACAAGTTATCGATCCGAAGGCGGGATAAATCCCGCCTTTTTATTGCCTTACCAACAAAATATCAAAGACCAAGCGCCTTTAGTACAAAGTTAGCCGCAAGCGCTTGTCGCAAGCTTATACCTATAACCGGGGCTGGATCCGGCAATGCATTAGTCCCGCCTAAAAAAGCGTTGTTGTCAAAATGACCTACTAAATGTAATACATGTCCTCTTCCAAAGTCAAAACTAACAGCCAATATCCCCTGTCTGTCTGGTTCTTGATGCGCCAGGCTCAAACTTCTCACTAAAATTTTCACAATATCGGTTTTGAGAATTCGAACAGTTTGGCTTTCTGCATCAAGTTTCCATCCTGCTCTTGAAACCACTCCCATACTTAATGAAGGGGGAAGAGTTATTACTTCTGCATCAACTACCTCTGATTTACTCTGCCAATGGTTCCACTCTATTACACCAGGAAATATTTTGACCAGTAAGTTATTAAGCGCCCAGTCCGTAGTAAGAAGAGAGCCACCACACGCTACAAAATCACGGACTTTTTGCCAGGCTAAGCGTGGTATCGTCCCTGGACAATCAACAATTATCACTTTGGTATGTGAAAGGTCATAATCTGGTAAATGGCCAGCGGAGATCGTCTTATGAGGCAGACCAAAAGCAATCAGAGGCTTATTTGCGTTGTCCCAAGTTCCCTTTATTTCCAGGACATCTGTATCCCGTACATAGTCTGTAATCGGCTGATGCACACCATGATATTTTTCTAGCCATAAGCGAAAAACCTTAGCGGATACAAACTGGGTGTGCGTAGGTAACAGCGTTGTTCTAATTATTCCTTGAACAGGACTAATGCTTTCATCTTCCCTGTTAACATCCTCAAACTTACTTACCCCCACACTAAAAGAATTGCTCTTTGCATTATCAGCAAGGGCACCTTTTTCAGCAAAATAAAACATTCCCGCAAGAAAGGAGAGTATGTACCAACAATTAAAAAATGGCTTTAAAGTAGGCAAGTGCAACTATTTCTCCTGGTAAAAAAATATAAGGACATTGGTCAATATGGTCGTTGATATTTAAACAGCGAGTTTCCCGCAAACTGCTTCCTTAATAGGTTAAACCCTCCCTTGAACTATGCCCACTACTATCATGTCTTGAAATTGTGACGCTAATGTCTCGTTCCCATCAATATGTTTGAAATAAAAAACGTTTATTTAAACCATGATAAGACCGGCCCACTCGCTATTCACAATTGGCAATAACTAACTTGGTAAGACTTTGACTTGCCCATGTTTGGTATATGCCGAGAAGGGTATGAGACATATAGTCGGCTTTTGCGAGGAATATCTAAATGCGTGCTGTTTTTACTCTCATACTTGTTTTATCGGCTGTCTTCACAATGCCAGTATTCTCTAAAGGCATTACTAATCCCAGCACTCTCTTTGATTTACAACAATTGTACGGTCAAAAAGTACAAGCTAAAACTGCGGCCAGTAAACATCTAACTTCTACTATTAAGCCTTCTCTAAAAACAATCAAACCCAATAAAACAAATTTCTTCAAAAACAAGTCGTTCAATGCTAATTCCTCAAAGGCCGCCCTCAAACAATTCCAGGTTCAATTTAAGTTTGGTAATTCTTACAACGTCCAGCAATTTGGTGCAAAGGGCGATGGTGTTACCGATGATCAAGCTGCAATTAATCAAGCTATAGCTAGAGCAACTGGTACTGGTCTCTCCGTCTATTTTCCACCGGGCAACTACCTGCATTCAGGACTAATTGTCTCCAATGGTGTCGCTCTCTACGGAGTCGGCTCTAGCACCATCCTTACTGCCACGGATAATACAAATGGTGCCATTGAATTAACTGGCAATGGTCCTTCCCTCAGCAATCTAGTTGTGCAATATGCAAATCCTGCACCGGCAACGACGAATAGCCGACCAGATCCAACACCGCAAGCGGGAGCGATCTGGGTCCAATCAGCTAATAGTTACTCTGTGACTAATGTCTCGATCTTAAATTCATCAGAAAACAATATAGATATATTCCAATCGAATAATGGTAATGTGAGCAGTAATAAAATAATAACCACTGCTACCATGTTTGATGGCATACAGATTGTCGACTGCATCAATCTACAGGTCCTCAACAACAATTTCTCTGAATCCGAACCATATACAGGCGCAGCTATTGATGAAATTTTTGGTGCCATCAGTTCACAAAATCTCGATATTTCTTACAATCAAATAAACCTTGAACAATCGAATAATCAGCCCACCGCAATGTTAATAAATGCGTTGCTGTCCAGTGAGATTACTCATAACGTCATCAATACAAATAATACGAACTCTCCCCTCGGCGTATTGATTAATGGTGGTAATTCCGGCTTTTACGGTCTCACTAGTAACGTAGTTGTTTCTGATAACTATGTTACTGGAACAGTAGTTTACTCGTTTGTTAACGATCAATCTGGAACTAATAACTTCGTCACTAACATAGCGATAACCAATAACACTATAATTGGAGATCCTAATCTTTCTTACGGCTTTTACATACAAGGTGGAAGTAATATCAACTTTTCTTCCAATGCTCTAGTTACAAGTGCAGCTGGTTTTTACGTCTATGGTGGAGTAAACATAATAGTTCAGTCAAATACAGTCACCGATATAGGATCACAGGGAATTGTAGTTCTGCAAGGTGATAGTGTAACCATTCAATCAAATACAGTCAGCAATACAAACACAGAAGGTATTCAAATTTCTAATGGTAATGGTAATGTTGATTCTGTAGTTATATCTAATAATAATCTCTCTAATTGCTGTACAGGTTCCGGCAACGTTATTGACGTGGAACCGGCCAACGGCTATATGATAAACGGACTTTCTATCCAAAATAATAACTACGCTGGTCCTGCTAACAATGCTACATATTATATTCAAAGCCTAGTGCCTGGTTCAGCAACGAATCCCGATATCAGTGGGAATACCCAGGCAACTGCTCTGCCAAATAATCTGTCGCCCTGAGTACACGACATGAGGTGTGTATGGATTCTTTTGTTCTATTTATATCACCACCAGCGGTGCTATAAATAGTTCGAAGGCTTTTTTGTAATCAATGATCAGGTAGCACTAAAGTGTGCATCAACGATAATCATAGATCGTCAGTGTATGGAATTGTGAAAACCCGTTCAAATGCAGCAGATACGATGACATTAGTATCAAAAACTACTCCTAGCAAGACCCGGTCTTTTGGCTAGCTTCGCCTCTGCCCTCACTTCTTTTCTAGCTTCATTAGCTAGTTCCCAGGCTTTCTTATCTGATAGAGATGCAAGATTTTTCTGATTTGCATCACATGCCGCCCAAAGCTTACGCAAAGCCTCTTTGCGGTCTGGAACTTTTTTTGGATTATTATGACAAAGCATGGTCGTTTCTCTTAAGTTAAACTGGGAAATGAAGTGCGTTATTACCCTCAATGTAATAATGCCCCTAGTGTACTGAAATCAGACGAAAATGAAAATTAAATGTTGCATCAAAGCTACAATTGATGGGCATTCTATGTTTTATCTGGGTAATCACGCGCAACCCCCAACAATTGTAGGCTCCTCAACGTATCAAAATCAGCGAAAGACAAATTAAATGGGCATTGTCTGCTGACTGTGACAACCACTCGTAATAGGTGAAACAAAAACCATTTATTAAAACCATGAAAAGGCCCGCTCACTCCGCGTTCACAGTTATATTTTAGAAATAATTCATAGTGACCCATGTTTGGTATCTGCCACGGGGGGTATGAGACATATGGTCGGCTGTTGCGAGGAATATCTAAATGCGCTCTATCTTTACTCTCTTATTTGTTTTATCGGCTGTCTTCACAATGCCAGTATTCTCTAAAGGCATTACTAATCCAAGCACTCTCTTTGATTTACAACAATTGTACGGTCAAAAAGTACAAGCTAAAACTGCTGCCAATAAACATCTAACTTCTATTACCAATCCCTTCCTAAAAACGATCAAACCCAATAAGGCAAATTTCTTCAAAAATAAGTCGTTCAATACTAATTCCTCAAAGGCTGATCTCAAACAATTTCAAGTACAGTTTCAAGTTGGCAATTCTTACAATGTTCAACAATTTGGTGCTAAAGGCGACGGCGTAACTGACGATCAAAATGCTATAGCGCAAACTATAGCAAGAGCGCAAGGTACCGGACTATCTGTTTACTTTCCGCCAGGAAATTATCTACATTCAGGACTCATTGTCTCTAATGGTGTGCCACTATTCGGAGCAGGTACTAACACAGTTCTCACTGCTACCACTAATACCAATGGTGCAATTGAACTTACTGGCAATGGCCCTTCCCTAAGTAACTTAACTGTTCAGTATGCTTCACCGTTATCCGTTAGTTCACCGAATTTTCCAGATGCAACACCACAATATAGCGGTGTCTGGGTGCAGTCAGCAGCTAATTACTTTGTGGCCAATGTCACTATTCTAAATTCTTCCGAAAATGATATCGATGTGCTCCAATCTAACAACGGATCTATTAGCAACAATTCTGTTACAAATACTGTATCCATGTACGATGGTATTCAAATCGTTGATTGCACTAATCTCCAAATTTTAAGAAACTCTATTGTTGAATATGGACACGCGTCAGCCATCGACAATCTCTTTGGCACCATTAGTTCACAGAATCTCAATGCTTCTTACAATCAGATTCAGTTGCCGGACGGTCAGAATAGCCCAACCGCAATATCAATAAATGCTCTGCTCTCCAGCCAAATTACCCATAACACTATAAGCACAAATAGTCAGGATTTTCCTGCAGGAATAGTTATTAGTGGCG
>Ga0206887_10206_pt1 | contig 12276 bp, 9 predicted proteins | sample Alteio_BWOrgHeat_89_FD_153248 | JGI IMG/M metagenome (GOLD analysis project Ga0206887, IMG submission 153248) | Enriched cells from forest soil in Barre Woods Harvard Forest LTER site, Petersham, Massachusetts, United States - Alteio_BWOrgHeat_Nextera3 ...
GTCATCCGCTTGCAATTTCCATTGCCAGTAAAGAACGGCCGCGAGCAGAAGCAGAAGAACGATCCCGATGGCCACAATGCTTTTTTGGGCATTCATTTCCCGCAACCGTGCCAGGGAAAAAGCCGCGAGCAGCGGGGCGATAAAGACGACCAGCAGGAGATATTTTACCGGATAGGTAACAAAACCCAGTTGCGGGAAAATATGCCGGAGGGCTGGAAAAACCGGCGTATTTGCCCCAAGGGCAAAAATAACCGCAAATGCCGCGATAATGCCGAGGGACCAAACGCGGCCATTCCGGGCTTTCCAAAACGCGAGCAAGGCAAGCCAAAGCGTCCCGAAACCAAGATAATAGGAAGATGTCCAATTTTGGCCGTCCTGAAAAAAGATGCCTTCGTTCAGCACATGGCCAAAAGCCATCGGCACTAGGAAATTGGCCCAGCCGCTTCCGGGCATGGACCAGCGCAAATCCGCGTAACCGGCCTGCCGTTGCGAATGGGCCATCAAATCCAGGAACGGAAGCAATTGCGCTGCGGCCAGCATTGCGACCAGCGCGACCATGACCGGGAAGCGCCAAAACGCTTTTCGGGGAAAATCGTTGTTGATCCATTGCTGGATCCATAGCGCCAACAAAACGAGCCATGTGAAAAAAATGATTTCCGGGCCGCCGGCGAGCATTTGCAGCGCGCCACATATTGCCGCGATAAAAATTTTCCGTCCGCCTTTGCGCCAGGCGCTTTCCACGGCCAGCACCACCCATGGCATCCAGCTCCACGTTGCCGTATGGCTGGGCCACATCAGCAAATCGAGCGTCAGCCCGTTGAAGCAAAATGCCGTTCCCGCGAACGCGCCGGCAAAATCATTGGCTGTCCATTTTCGTGCGAGGAAATACATTCCCAGCCCGCCGAACCAAAGATGCAGCAGGCAAAAGAAACCCAATGACCAGGTCAGGGGCAACAGCAGGTAAATCAATGACGGCGGATAAAGTGGCATCGTGTTCCATTGGGCAAGGAAGGGGACGCCGCAGTTGTTATAAGGGTCCCAGAAAGGAATTGTGCCGCTCCAAAAGCAGTTCTTTTGAAAATACGCCAGGGGATAGGCAAAAAAACCGTAATCCCGCGCGACAAAGGTTTGTATCCCGAGAATGACTTGCGGGTATGCCGCAAAAACCATCAGGGCGAGCAGGACGCCAAACCGTCGGGGGGTGAACCAGTTGGAAGCGCGGTTGGTAGTATCGCTCATGAATTGTCCGGCACGATTTTATTCATGAAGTGAAACAACGGGCAAGTATTCCCCGAGATATTCCCGTTTCCACCACGCTCCGGTCGCGCGTCGCTCGGCGAACGTAGTGAAATGGTAATCATAGACTTCGGCCCTAATATAGATTGGAGGTTTGCCGGGGAAAGGGTTTTTCTCAATCAATGCCAAAACCTCCGGCGACCCTTGCAGCAATCGCACGCAGAAATTCCCAAACCAGGGGTTTTCCCGGTAATCGCCCAGCGCGGCGAACCACATCTGCCAGTCCAGGCGCGGCTGGAATGGAGCTACAAATACCGGCCTTCGATTAATGTCACCCGGCTTATATTTAAACTCGTAGTCCAGCCAGTGAACGCCGTCGTTGCTGCCTTGAACGATGATTTCGTGGCGCGACGTCGTCATCATGGCAAACAGGCCATAGCCGTTTATCGTTCGAAAGGGCCCAAGCCATCCATCGACGGCAGCAATCGGAATCAGCAGAACGCTCTGCACGCCAGGAATGGCTGCGATTTGGAGAAAGGAGATCGACCCAAAAACACAAGCTAACGGAACTGTGAACGCAGGTCGCCAATGCGGCTTTGTTTTGGGCACCGTTTGTTCTTTAAATCGCCTGGGCCATATCTTCTGAATCACAAAATCATCCAGCAGCAACAGGCACAACGCCAGCGTGAGCAGGTTGAAGAAAGTATAATTTCCGGTCAACAAAATCAGGATCTGTAACAAAGCGATGGCACCGCCGCCAAAAAAACGAATCCTTCGGGGCATAAAAATCAGGAATGGCGCACCGAGTTCGACAGCGAACATCGCCGCGCAGGAAAATTTTAGGAACCACAGCGGCGCCTGGTTGGCATACCAGGCAATCCACGTTGGCAGCGGCTGGGTGCAATAATGAAAGGTGAGTGCCGTGAGATCCCGCCAGGTGGGATCGTGGCTGGCCAGCTTCACGCAGCCGGACGAAAACATTAACTTAAAAAGCAATAGCCGCAGCAGCCAAAGAACGATTCGTGACGGCGGCGCTTCATGCGAAAGTTTGGGTAACAACCGCCATGGCGCCAGAAAAATAGAAAGAAAACCCGCTTCCAACAGCAAATTGTCCCATTGAAATCCGAGAAAATCGCGCCCCACCGTTATCAGCGAAAGATAAAACAACCACAGCAGCGCCAGGGCAGGCGCTGGCGCGATTCCAACAATCAAAAAAATTGCGAGAACAACGCCCGCGGCGCATTGAAATTGCAAAAAACCATCGGAAGAATTTAGCCAGCAAAGCGTCGGCAGGATGTGATACCGTTCCAGGCCAATGCCCTGAACATCGCACTGTTGTTTGGCCGCGGACATATATTGGTCCACGGGAAGAATGCCATTGTGGCCGATGAGCCCATTGATTTGCGTCCAAAGCGAGACGAAAGCGATAAGATAAATCACCCCAAGCAGGCGCAGAAAAATCCACCGGGTCAGAAAATGTTCCGGCTGCTCGAAATGTTTGCCCCATAGGAGACGGGTTAAATAGGAAAAGCCGACTCGATGGTCGGCCACAAATCTGTAAGAGACTTCCGTGATGTCGGCAAATAACGGCGATGACTCATAAAAATGAATGGGCCAATGAATATTGGGATTCTTCGCCAGTGCGCGAAAGACGGCTTCCGCGCCGGAAAAAACAGCACCGCTCGGTTCTATCAGTTGGACGGAGGTTTGATAGTGCTCCAGCGGGATTTCGGGGAAACGGGAGGCAATTTGCGGGTCCTGGGACGGCAGGTAATCCACCGCATCGCCGGTTAATTGCCGCCAGCGGCGAATCCAAAGGCCGCAGAACCGGCAGTCGCTGTCATAAACCATGAGCGGTTTTGGCGGCGGCGTGGCGACGTGGATGCCGCTTTGCACAACCGGACGTTAAACCAGCCGCAGGACGAAAGGCAATGAAGCTTTACTTTCCCCTGGGAATGAACCCGGGAACTCCCGTTTCTACTACAGGATTGAACCGCATTCGCGACTTGATTCCGTCGTTGATCTCCCGCATGGCGTCTTCAGGAAGGGTGGAGACGTCAAAGTTTTCCTTGATTCGATCAGGAGTCTTTGAGGTGGTCAGGAGCGCCGTTCCACGCTGGATCGCCCACGCAAGCGCAACCTGGGCCGGAGTTTTGCCAACCCTGTTGGCAATCGTAGTGATGACAGGGTCCGCCAGCACGTTAGGCTCGCTGCTATGTCCCAGGGCGGCGAAGGCTTGCAGCACGATTCCATTCTTCCGGCAATAATCCAAAAGTTCCCATTCCGGGAGATACGGATGGGATTCGACGTGAACGACTGCCGGTTTGATCGTCGCGGCTTCAAAAATCTCCTTCAACGCGTCGAGGCCAATGTCGGACAGTCCGATCGCTTTGCACTTGCCCTCGTGCACGAGTTTCTCCAGCGCTCCCCATGTATCTGCCAGCGTCACCCCTTTGTCATAGATGACATTGCCGTTCGCATCCCTCGGGTCTTGCTCGTCTCCTGGCTGGAAGGCAAAAGGGGTGTGGATAAGATAAAGGTCAACGAAGTCGAGTTGGAGTTTCTTGAGGCTCGCTTCGAAGGCCGGCTTGACGCGCTCAGGCCGATGATTGGTGTTCCAGAGTTTCGTGGCAACAAAGATGTCCTCCCGCTTGATCTTCCCGGCCTTGAACACGTCCTGCATCGCTTCGCCGACCTCCTTTTCTGTTCGATAACGTTCCGCCGTGTCGAGCGCGCGGAATCCAGCTTCCAGCGCCGCCCTGGTCGCATTCCTGGTTGCGACGGGATCGGGGATTAGCGTTCCAAAACCGAGTGCCGGGATCGTCCCACCGTTTCTAAGTGGCAACTTCGTGTAGCGAAGATTGTCCGGTCCTGACATATTCTCGTTCCTCCCTTGGTTCCGGTGGTTTAAGCGGTGAGCAGTTTGAAGGCGTGGACCCAGTCGTTGCGGATAAATCCCGGGATGCACCAAAGCATGCACAACGGTTCGATGGCGCGCGCGGCTTCGATTTTGCCCATGTCCGCGATTTCCCAGCCGAACTGGTCAAGGATTTGGCTCACGACTTTCTTTGCGGCATCGTCGTTGCCGCAAATGAACATGGTCGGCTTGCCGCCTTTGAATTGCGGATTGACCATGCAAGGACTCCCGACGGAGTTGAAGGCTTTTACGAAACGGGCTTCTTTGAACTCGCGCTGGAGCTGCTCCATCAAGGACTCGTCGTGGTTGGTAAAATATTTCAATACTCCATTGGTAGGCGCCGCGTCAGCGATAGGATTGCAGGCGTCGATGACGACCTTGCCGGCCAGATTTGCCGCGCCGGCGGCGCGCAAGGCGTCCATTGCAGCCGTGCCTTTGACTGCGAGTACCACCACCTCGCCGAATTTTGCTGTGTCCGAAAAGCTGGCAACGCCCGCTTTGGGGTTCTTTTTTGCCCAATCCGCCAGCTTGCCTGCGTCGCGTGTGCCCAGCTTAACGTCATGGCCATGCTTGAGAAAACCCGCACCCAATGCTTTGGCCACATCACCTGAACCAAGAATTCCAATTTTCATAAATAACTCCTTTTGTTGATTCATCGTATAAGCCTTTGTCCCGCCTGTGTCAACTTCAGCCAGGAGCAGGCGGGGTTTCACCCCATCGAATTAAACCCCGGCGGTGGCCGCATCACGAATGGAGAGGGGCAGGGCAGGGGAACGGGTCTGGGCGGAACGTCAACCGGAGTGAGCGGGGAGTACGGCCGGGGAGCGTAATGCACAGGTTCGCAAACGCCCTCGCCCCAGGTGCCGGGCCTGGGATGCTGTGGCTCGTTTTGCGTTTCGACTTTCGGCTTCGCCACCGGCGCAAACTGGGCATACATCGCCTCCTCATGCGTTTTACCTTCCTGGATCGCGCGCTCATAGTCATTGACCGGAGGCCGCGGCCAAACTTTTTTAGGAGGCGCGGATTGAGGAGGTGATTCATGGATTGCTGGATTGGGTTCGTCCGCGTCGCAGTGCAGCCCTACCGCGTCCTTATGCCCATCGGAGTCAGATTTCGTTTCGAAAGTTTCAGGTTTGGTGTCCGTTTCGACAGAAACCGTTGCCTCGATCACCTCGCTCTTCGCCGCAGAAGTAACCTGAACCGTGGCAGGCCGCACGACGCGCGCGTGCTGCGTCGCGGCCGTCGTCACTCCCTCATCACCTGGAACCGGATCCGCATTGGCTTGCATGAGATCATTATTTGGCAAAACACTTGGCGTCATAACTGAGGGTGCGCCGGAGGCATGGGACGCGTCCCCGATAGGCCCGCGGGTGCTACCCGCCTGCGGCTCCGCCGCTTTCCCCACCTTCCTCTTGCGCCACAAATGCCCAAACATTCGCCGGCCAATCAACTCAATCTTCGTCGAATAATCCACCGGCGCTTTCTGAATGGCTTTGGCCTGCGCATCGTCCAGCACCCGCAGCGCAATGGCGGCACAATCCCGCAAATGTTTATCCCACGCCAGCGTCACCAGCTCTTCCTTTTGCTCCAGCGCCCGCTCCGCCTGTTTCATTCGCACGTGGCTCAACTCCACGTTATTCAACGCCGCAATCGCAAACCCAATCTTCACCACGTCGGCGGCCGATGCCTGGGTGTCCCGCAATTGTTTCAGAAGCTTCGTGCATGCCAGCGTCGCCGTCATCCGCGTTAAACGATTCCTGCTGGTCTCATTAATGTCGGCAGCCTCCTCTGCCATTTCTCGAACCTCGCCCAAAAGCTCCTGCCGCTCCACCCACCGCGCATATCCCGTCAAACGCCAGTTCGAAATGTTCTTTTCGGAAATGGCCGCGCCGCCAAAATACTGGTGCAGGGCCTTCTTAACCGCCGGCAGCCCGTTGAGCCACTCCGCCAGCGCCGATGCCGGCTCGCCATCATCCAGCCGCCGATTCAACTGCTCCCGGATGCTTTTGGGCAGTCGCGCAATCTTCCCCACCGACGCGCGCGTATGCTGCGTCGCGGCCACTGTTTCTCCCTCGCCCCCACTGGGGGAGACTTGAGCCGCTTGGGAAGCGGCGAAAGGAATTTGTTCCGCAGTAGCGGAACCAAGGTCGCCCGGCGACCGAGCGAGCGGGCGCGAGCGAGTCAGCGTTGGGGTGAGGGGGTGATTGACATCGGTTTGCAGGTGATCTCGATTTAGCAAAACACCTGGTGTTATAACCGAGGGCGCGTCGGGAGACGCCATAGGCCCGCGGGTGCTACCCACCTCCGTCTCCGCTCCGCCATTTTCAACCACCTTTTCGTCATTCATAGCGGCCATCTTACCAGCCATTTGCTTAATCCTATAGTTAGTGACTACCGCTATTTTTTAGTGGGAGTTCAAGCTTTAGCTTGTTGTCCCCGTTAACTTTAGGTGTCTTTTATGAAAAAACCGATTTCATTTTTAAATAAAACAAATTCGCCCACCGTGTTATAATCCCCGCCGCTCTCTCAAGGAGGGCGCAGGACAGGCATCCTCGCCTGTCTCTGGTGTTCTTTGACATAAAGTTTGTAGCGGTGGACATCCTGCCAGCCAGTGAGCCGGGCTTCTAGCCCGGCGGCGTTCCGTTTCCGGCTGGAGAGGGCCGGGTTCATGGTCGGCCTAAATTGCAGCAGCGGGCGTGAGCCCGCTCTAACTGTTATTCTGACTTCTGGGTTCTGGGTTCAGAAGCCTACGGAAGGCTACAGAAGCCCCCCGGGTGGTCTATTTCGATGCCATCATTGGCACCAAAACCGCCGCGCCATGGATTTTTCCGTGGCGCAATTTGTCCAGGACCTCATTTGCTTGGGCTAAAGGAAACACCTCAACGGTCGTTTTGATGGGCACGCGCGAGGCGATTTTGAAAAAATCCTCGCCGTCACGCCGTGTGAGGTTGGCGACGGAGCAAACGCTGCGTTCTTCCCAAAGCAAATCGTAGGAGAATGACGGGATATCGCTCATATGAATGCCGCCGCAAACGACCGTGCCACCTTTATCCACGGCCTTGAGAGCGAGCGGGACCAGGTCGCCGACCGGCGCAAAGATAATCGCCGCTTCCAGTTTTTTTGGCGGGAGCGATTCAGAATCTCCGGCCCAAACCGCGCCAAGCGATTTTGCAAATTGCTGCGCGTCCGAATCGCCGCGGCGGGTGAACGCATAAACTTCACGTTTTTGAAATTTTGCCACCTGGGAAATGATGTGTGCCGCCGCGCCAAAACCATAAATGCCGAGTCGTTTGGCATTTCCAGTTTTTGCATACGAGCGAAATCCGATTAGTCCGGCGCAGAGCAGGGGAGCGGCCTCGGCATCGGAATAGTTTTCGGGGATTGGGAAACAAAAGCGTTCGTCGGCCACAGTGAACTCAGCATAACCGCCGTCGCGCGTATATCCGGTAAAGAGGGCGCGGTCACAAAGATTTTCGCGATCAGCCAGGCAAAACTTGCATTTCCCGCACGTCCAGCCCAGCCACGGAACGCCAACCCGCGCGCCGATTTTGTAGCGATGGGCATTTTTCCCCCTTTCGACGACGGTGCCGACAATTTCATGCCCCGGCACGAGAGGCAATTTGGGGCTGGGCAGCTCACCATCCACGACATGCAAATCCGTGCGGCAAACCGCGCAGGCCGAGATACGGATGAGAATTTCATTCGCACCCGGTTTTGGCGTTGGAATTTCGACGGCGCGAAGGGGCGTTCGCGGCTTCTCCACAATCATCGCGCGCATAAAGCCATTGAAAACCGGAATACGGCCCCGTCAAATCAAAAAGCACTTTTAAAATTTTAAAATAAAACTTGCGTGGCGCAGCAAACAGGCGATTCTATGAGGCAACAAGACCGTCTGAGTTCAGGCATACAGCGGCCCTCCGTCTGTCTTCGAATTAGTTTCGGTTGTTTATTATGATGACGTTTATTTTTTGGTGCGCTATTGGAATTGTCGCAGGGACGATTTTCGCTTCCATGTTTGAATGGATGTTGCATCGTTACCTCATGCACCGTTCTTTTTTTGTGAAATTTTTTCGTTATCCGTATGAGCGCCATACTCTCGTGCACCACCATGTTTTCAAATACGACCATACCTATCACCTGATCCACGAGCCGGACAAGAAAACCATTCCGATGGCGTGGTGGAACGGGCCGGTGATCGTGGCCATCGGGCTGACGCCGTTTGTGGCGTGGTCCTTTTTCTCGCACAAATGGGGCGTTTTGTGCGGCGCATCCATCACGTGCACGCTCTATTTCACCGCTTATGAATACATACATTGGTGCATGCATCTGCCGAAAAAGCGGCACGTGGAACGCTCGGGCATTTTCTTCCGGCTCAATGGCCACCACCTGTTGCACCATCGTTACATGAACAAAAATTTCAACGTCGTCCTGCCGCTGGCGGATTTGTGCCTGGGAACATTAATGCGGCGCTCCAAAGTGGCATTTGCGCAGGCACAGGGGCCATCGGTGCCGAATGTTCAGCCAAAAATCAGGAATGCTGTAAAAATTCGACGCCCACTCGGCGCGTCGTAAATTTTACCATACGGACGACAAGTTATGTTTGTTGGGGGGAGGAAAGATTAACCCAACGTCACCGGTTTCCTGTGGATGGATTTCAAACCAGCCATCCCGATTCCAAACCAGCTTGCCCCGGGCGGCGACCACGGGATTCGTCTCCTGATAAACAAGAGGGCCGATGGAAACGTTGCCGAGAAACGTTACCACCCGCATGTAGTTCGTTCCATGCAATGGGACGGAGACGCGATTAACGGTCAATGATTGCAGTCGCATATCTAGGGTCAAATAGGGGCCGGAGGTGAATTCATGCCGAAGCGCAACCCCGGTGGCCAGGGCATTCATGTGATAATCCTTCCAGCCCTGGATGCCTGCGGATTTGAACAGCGTGGTGCCGACCTCAGCGGCACTGCCCAGAAACGGCTGGCTGGCCCAGAAGTTGGTCGTAAGATTGGCTGCAATTGCCGGATCCCGCGGGCCACGGATCACCGGCGGTTGTTTGCCATTAACTACCACTTCCTGGTCTGAGTATTGCGGCCCGATACAACCGGAGCATAACACCAGGGCTGCCATTGAAATTATTAAAATACACCGCTTTTGTGTCTCTTTAACCATTGCGATTCCTCCTTTGCCTAAAACTCGTCTTAATTGGTGAAAATTCAAATGGTTTTTTGGGGTAATTGTTTGATTTGGGATGATTTGTTTTCTGGAAATTTTCGGTGTTCGGCATAAAATGTCCGTTCATGAGCAATAATTTCCGAACCGAATCCGATTCCATGGGGCAAATGCAAGTGCCGGCAGACGCCTATTACGGCGCGCAAACCGGCCGCGCCGTGGAGAATTTTCCCATCAGCAATTTACGCTTTCCGCGGCAGTTCATTCGCGCGCTGGGCTTGATTAAGAAGCATGGAGCCATCGCGAACACGTCGCTTGATTTGCTGCCGCCCAACATTTCCCGGGCCGTCCAGCAGGCTGCGCAGGAAGTGATTGACGGGAAACTGGACGCGCAATTTATCGTGGACATCTTTCAGACTGGATCGGGCACTTCGACGAACATGAACGTGAATGAAGTGGTGGCCAATCGGGCCTGTGAAATTTCCGGCGGCAAACGCGGTGATAAAAGCATTCATCCGAACGATCACGTGAACCGCGGCCAATCGTCCAATGACGTCATTCCCACGGCTATTCATCTGGCCGCGCTGGATGGCATTGTGCATGGTCTCATTCCAGCGTTGGGGGAACTACACAAGGCGCTCGATAAGAAGGCGAAGGAGTTTGACGCAATCCTAAAGATTGGCCGAACGCATCTTCAGGACGCCACGCCCATCCGGTTGGGGCAGGAGTTCAGCGGCTATGCCAGCCAGGTGGAGCACGGTATTGCGCGCATGCATTCGCTGGAAAAGCATCTTGGCGAACTGCCATTGGGCGGGACGGCCGTTGGAACCGGCATTAATACGCACCTGGAATTTTCCCGCCGGACGATTGAAGGCATCGCCCGTGAGGCAAAATTGAACCTTCGCGAAGCGCCGAACCATTTTGAAGCCCAGGGCACCATTGACGCGCTGGTGGAAGCCAGCGGGGCGCTGAAAACGGTTGCTGTGAGCCTGATTAAAATTGCCAACGACATCCGCTGGCTGGGCTCCGGCCCGCGCTGCGGTTTGGGCGAAATCAAACTGCCGGCCACGCAACCCGGTTCGTCCATCATGCCCGGCAAGGTGAACCCGGTGATGTGCGAGATGGTCATCCAGGTGGGCGCGCAGGTTATCGGAAATGATGCCGCGGTGACGTTCTCGGGCACTTATGGATGCTTTGAACTGAATACGATGATGCCCGTGGCCGCGCATAATTTGCTCCAGTCCATTGAATTGCTCACCAGCGCGAGCCGGATTTTTGCCGGCCGCTGCGTTTCCGGCCTGGAAGCCGACGCGCAGAAGTGCGAGGGCAATATCGAGCAAAGCCTGGCGATGTGCACGGCGCTGGCGCCGGTGATTGGATACGATAAAGCAGCCAAGATTGCCAAAGTAGCTTACGAGACGGGCAAAACGGTGCGTCAGGTCGCGCTGGAAACGTCCGGCCTCGACAAAGATAAAATTGCCGAGCTGCTCGATGCCCGGAGCCAGACTGAACCAGGGACAGGAGTCGGGATGGCCGCTGGCGGCTAGAATGCCATCAGCACTTATTCTTGAGTAAGAATCCAAAAATTTGCGTTCGTTGTGGAAAGCCGATGACGGTCAATACTGATAATTATGACCTTTTTGAGGGAATGCATTGGCTTTGCTTCCATTTGGAGTTTGAGCATCAAGGGGACCCTGATACTCGGTGTACTGATTTTGCCTGTCCATGGTGGCAAATTGAGTTTTTGAAGCAGCACATTTCCTCGCTCGGCCAAAATCCAGAGCAGGTAATTGAGCAAGCGATTAAGGAGAGATTCAAACCTAAAGAATAATCGCCGGCGGATAAATCCTTCCTCGAAATCAAATCATCGCGAAGTTAGGGCAGGGGAGTTACCCCCAAAAACATTAAGTCCCCGCCCAACCTTTCGGTTGAGCAGGGACAAATGGGGAATGGGAGTTCGTCACTCTCTCTTTCCCGGACCGGCATTAGACGCTCACCCTCGCGGGGGCTGCCAGCTTCCCGACGCTATTCTCCACGGCAAGCGGAGTTTCGGCCTCGTAGCAGGGCCGTCCAGCGCCTTTCGGACACTGAATTTCAAGTGAGGCTTTTCAGCTCGCTTCAACTAATGGTTGCGCCACCAGCCTGCGAACCAGGTCAAGACACGCCTGCGATTTTCTTTCGCGTCTTAACCGCCTGGCTCCGGGTCAGCCACCGCTTTTGGCGGCGCGTTCGCCCGATGCCACGGGTCTCGCCTCTTCACTCATAGATTGCTTTTTCTCACAGTCCAGCGGTGCCATTTTTAACATCGCCGGCCTTTGGAAGTTTTTCACGCGGCCTGCCCAGCCTTCGTGTCCTTCCCGTTGCATGCACTCTTTTTGTCCGCTTTTCAGCGTTTTTCTTTTGGCGAACTCAATTTTTATTTTGAATCCCGCCGAGCCGCACACACCGTGTTGATACGCAGTAGCAACCAAAGCCCTTTTTGGCAACTGCGATTCATCCAGGCTCGAAACCTGCCTGAACTACTTCACTCGACTTGGAGCGGTTTCTCATCGCCCCTCACCGCCAGTCCCCCATTCGCATTTGGCGCGCGCGAACGCACCAGAGGAACCGGTGAATTTTGCCTCCGCTGTCAGCCTTTCGGCCGGTTTTTAGAGGAGTCGGGCCAACCAACCTAACCCGACTTTTCCCCGGTTACCCGGGATTATCCTGGAAACGTTCAGTCTCAATCTTTCAACTGCTACCGCCCGCTTCGTTCTTTCAATGAACTGCGAACATCATAGCAATTTTTTTGATTCCTACAATAAATTGATATGAACAGGTTATTCACTGAATTTTCTCCGCGAAAGAATGCTAAAAACACGATTTTAACCAATAAAATCAAGGTTGTTGTCCGTTTATAAACTTCAATTGTTCACAATTATTTTTGAGCAAAAATCGCCGTGGTGAACAAGTCG
>Ga0206887_10230_pt1 | contig 12259 bp, 7 predicted proteins | sample Alteio_BWOrgHeat_89_FD_153248 | JGI IMG/M metagenome (GOLD analysis project Ga0206887, IMG submission 153248) | Enriched cells from forest soil in Barre Woods Harvard Forest LTER site, Petersham, Massachusetts, United States - Alteio_BWOrgHeat_Nextera3 ...
GAAGGGACGTTTCAAACTGGGATGGAAGGAGAATATGGATTTCTCCTGAGCGGGAATTATCGCAATAAGCTCAGGCTTTCAGTCAATAGGCAGCAGATTATCGATCTCAAAAACATGTGGCTCCCACTCTCTGCTGGAGCCAAGATACACTTAGCAGCAAATACACGTTACAAGGTGACCGCTGAAACAGGAGGCGACACGAAGCTTGCCGTTCGTGCTCCTTCAGACACGATGACCTTCCGCTCCCAGGTTGGAAACGCGGTCGATTACTACTTTCTTTACGGACCCGCACCATCCAACAGCTTGGCGGAGTATCGTGAGTTGACTGGGAAGTCGCCACTACTGCCAAGGTGGGCGTACGGTTTTTGGCAGTGCCGCGAACGCTATTCAAGTCAACAGCAGCTGCTGGACACGGCGGCCGAGTTCCGTAGGAGAAGAATCCCCGTCGATGTTCTGGTGCAGGACTGGCAGTACTGGGGCAGGTACGGCTGGAATGCAATGCGCTTCGATGAAAGCGCATATCCGAACCCTTCAGAGATGATGGCGGCGCTGCACAAGCAGGATTTTCATCTCGTTATCTCGGTCTGGGCGAAGTTCGGTGCAGAGACGGGAGTGGATAAGGAGTTCGTTGCGCACAATCTTGTGCTCAGGAGCGCCGCCAGCACCGGTGAACCTGGAGAAGCCAAAGAGCGGGAGAACTGGGCGGATCTGTTCAATCCGCAAGCGCAAAAGATGTTCTGGGCCAACATCAATAGGAATCTCTTTAGTGCGGGGCTCGATGGATGGTGGCTCGATGCGTCGGAGCCAGAAGGAGATCCGCTGAAGGACGACATGACGTTTTTGGGCGCCGGAACAAAGGTGCGCAATGCCTTTCCGTTGTTCGAGACTTCGGCCGTGTATCAGGGGCAGCGGGGCGCAGCTGAAGACAAGCGCGTGGTCATCTTGACTCGCTCTGCTTACACAGGCGAGCAGCGCAATAGTGTAATCGCATGGTCGGGGGATATCTCTGCCAATTGGGAGACATTTCGGCGCCAGATACCGGCAGGTCTGAGTTTCGCGATGTCGGGTTTCCCTTATTGGACAACGGATATTGGTGGTTTCTTTCGCCCGGTCGATCAGTACGCCTCGCCTGAGTACCACGAACTGCTAATACGGTGGTTTCAATTCGGGGCGTTTTGCCCAATCTTCAGGATTCATGGATTCCGTTCGGAAACAGAGTTGTGGAAGTATGGTCCGGAGGTGGAGAGAATTCTGCGTCGATACGATGAATTGCGCTATCGTCTTATTCCTTACGCCTACTCAGCTGCATGGGCAGTCACGGAAAGCGACGAAATCGTCATGAGAGCGTTGCCGTTCGCCTTTCCTCAGGACGACTCTGTGAAGGAGATAAGCGACCAATTCCTGTTCGGCGACTCGATGCTCATCAACCCAATAACCGAACCTCATGCAACGACGCGCAGTGTTGTTCTGCCAACCGGCGAAAACTGGGTTGATTTCTGGACGGGGCATAACTATCACGGCGGGCAAACAATCAGGGTCGAGGCGCCACTGGATATGGTTCCGATCCTTATCAAGGAAGGCAGTATTGTGCCCTTGGGAGAGGTCGTTCAAAATGCCTCCGAACCGCAGGATGTGTTAGAAATTCGCATTTACCCGGGCAAAGACGCAGCCTTTGATCTTTATGAGGATGCTGGAGACGGGTTCGAATATGAACACGGCGCGCGAGCTATCACGCACATGCAGTGGGATGACCACCAGAAGGTCCTCTCGATCGCCGATCGAAAAGGCAGTTTCCGCGGAATGCCCGTGAAGCACACGCTGCGGATTGTCCTCGTGAGAGCAGGTCATGGCATTGGGGACAAGCCAGCTTCATCCACTGATCGGAATATCGACTACAGTGGCCATGCATTAAAGGTTGATTTGGCGAAGGCGAACTGAGCTGAACCCAGCGAGGTGGATGGGGGGGCCTAAGCCTGTTGGTTGTTTATCCGTTACTGCTTCGAATATGGCCGGAAGTCGCCGGGAATCGCTGGCTCGAAGCGCGAACGACAACATGCGGAGTGATGAGCTGGGTGACGGGCTTGGACGGTTCGTCTTTTTGGGCGATTTTGAGTGCGAGATCTGCCGTGAATTTTCCGATGTTCTCGCTTCCTTGATCGACTGATGACAGGGGAACGCGCAGGAAATCGGAATAAGAGAGATTGCCGCATCCGACTACGGCCACATCTTTCGGTATTCGCAATCCAGCATCGAGAATTGCGCGCATGGCGCCGAGAGCTGAGGGATCATTGAAGCAGAAGATTCCGTCAGGACGTGGCTTGGAAGCGAGCAGTTTCCTGGCCGCTTCGTAACCCCCTCTTTCGCCGCGGTGGTCGCCGGACGTTCCTAATGAGACTACGTGCCCTGGCAATGGGCTCATATTGTAGGATGCCAGCACTCGCTTGTAGCCTTCGAGGCGGCCTACTGCAGTGCTGACTTCAGGGCCGCGGATGTGGGCGATCCGTTTGCATCCTTGCTCGATAAGGTGTGATGTGGCAATTGTTCCGACCGCCTCGTCGTCGACGCCGACGAAGTTCGCGTTCAATCCCTGAAAACGCCGGTCGATCAGGATATAAGGCGTCTTATGCTCCTCAATCATTCGAAAGCATTCGACGGACCATTGTGCTGAAGCAATAAGAATGACATCGACTCGCCGCGCCAGGAGCTGCTTGATCTCCTGCACTTCGAGTTCCGGCTCTTCGTCCGACGAGGAGATCAGCAGACTGTATCCATGCTTTCGTGCTTCAAGCGAAATGGCTTTTGCAATCTCTGCGAAAAACGGATGCAGCAGATCCGGGACGACGAGCCCAAGTGTCCAGGTGCGACCCGTGACGAGGGCCCGCGCAGCGAAATTGGGCTGGTAGTTCAGTTCCCGCATCCTCTTGAGGACGCGCCGCCGAGTCTCAGCGGCAATGTCCGGGTGATCTCTTAGGACTTTGGAAACGGTAACTACGGAGACCCCGAGATCGTCGGCGATATCTTTCATGCGAATTGCCATAGATCGACTTTAACCCAACTTGCAACAAGGAGGCTGAAACTAATCACTTCTCCCATCTCCTGGTGTGACGAGGCTTGAAAAGATACATAGCAGATATCCAGGATGGCATCGCTAAAGTTAGCGTTTACTGTAAGGCGTTAAGTTGAAACCTGAGAGTGTCTTCTATGGAATTCATAGAGCCGGAGAAAATCCCTGTCAGGACCCTCAGCACAGGCGCGAGGATGCCGGCAATTGGATTGGGGACATTCGGATCGGATCATGCCTCGCATCAAGCAGTCGCCGATGCAGTGAGGTATGCGGCGTCGGTCGGCTATCGGCACTTTGACTGCGCATCGGTATATGGCAATGAGGATCGCATCGGGTACGCGTTTAGAGAGATCCTTCAAAACGGAATTCGTCGCGACGAACTTTGGGTTACTTCGAAGCTTTGGAACGACAAGCATGGCGAGAATGACGTGATCCCGTCGTGTGAGAAATTGCTGAAGGATTTGCAGCTTGACTATCTTGATCTGTACCTCGTTCACTGGCCTTTTCCGAATCATCATCCTCCGGGTTGCGATGTAACGGCGCGCAGCGGCCGAGCCGTGCCATACATTCATGAAAACTACATGCGAACGTGGCGCAAGATGGAGGAACTCGTTGATCGCGGCCTGGTTCGTCATATCGGAACATCGAACATGACAATCCCGAAGATGAAGCTGTTACTTCACGATGCGCGAATCAAGCCGGTGGCGACCGAGATGGAGCTCCATCCAAATTTCCAACAGCCAGAGTTTTTTCAGTACCTGCTAGAACGCGAAATTCAGCCTATCGGTTACTCGCCAATAGGATCGCCTGCCAGGCCCGAGCGCGACAGGACTCCCGAGGATAGTTCTCCGACAGAAGATCCTGCAATCCGAATGATCGGGCAACGGCGGGGGATTCACCCTGCAGTTGTGTGCATCAAGTGGGCTGTCCAGCGCGGACAAGTACCCATCCCATTCTCGACAAATCCCAAAAACATTTTGAGCAATTTGCGCGGCGTCGCCAGCGAACCTCTCAGTGCCGAAGACATGACGACCATCGAGACGCTCGATCGTAATTGTCGTTTAATCAAGGGCCAGGTCTTTTTGTGGAAAGACAACCAAGCTTGGGAAGATCTCTGGGATATCAACGGTGTCGTCACTCCCGCATAGCCCTTGCGGGCGAGAGAACCAGATCAAACCTCCCGAATTTCACTCTCTCGGAATTCCCGGATGGTATCGAACTCGCACAAGTTCAGGCAGTCTTTTAGTGAACCCTATGGCGCCGTTGAACGAGAGGATCCTCGGAATGTCAAAGACCATGATGGCTGCATTCCTTCCTGGGAACAGCACAGTCGAATTGAGGCGAGTTTCTGTTCCAAGACCCGGGCACGGCGAGGTTCTCATCGAAGTAAAGGCTTCGACGATTTGTGGATCGGACATCCGCGCCATCTATCACGAGCATCTCGGCAAGGGACCGGAGGGTTATCAAGGCGTCATCGCTGGCCACGAGCCATGCGGACAGATTGTTGAGAGTGGGCCGGGCTGTCGGCGATTCAAGGAAGGCGACCGCGTCATTGTTTACCACATCTCAGGTTGCGGCATATGTAATGACTGCAGGCGCGGGTACATGATATCCTGCACTGCTGCTGACTATCGTCGAGCTTATGGATGGCAGCGCGACGGCGGGATGGCCGAGTACCTTCTGGCTGAGGAAAAGGATCTGATCCCTCTGCCAGATCAACTCACTTACATGGACGGAGCCCAGGTGGCCTGTGGCTTTGGCACTGTGTACGAAGCGCTCGAGAAGATTGGCATTTGCGGGAACGACGCTGTGCTCATTATGGGTCTTGGCCCTGTGGGGCTGGCGGCCGGCGCTCTCTGCCGCAAACTCGGGGCGGAGAAGATCATTGGAATTGATATTTCGGCTGAGCGTCGGGATCTCGCTCTCGGTTTGAGTCTCTGTGACTTCGCTCTTGCCGCCGGGCCTGACAACCTGAGCGAGGTCCGTCAGCTGACCGGCGGAAACGGCGTAGAACGCGCAGTAGATTGTTCAGCCAACGCCGAAGCTCGTGCTGTAGCGATCCGCGCCACTCGTAAGTGGGGAAAGATCGTGATGGTCGGTGAGGGCGGCACTGTCACCTTTAATCCTTCGCCCGATATTATTCATGATCAAAAGACGATATTTGGCTCCTGGGTGACTTCGACCTGGCTCATGGAGGAGTTGGTTGAGCGGCTCGTCCGCTGGAATCTGCATCCGGAAGACATCGTGACTCACAGGTTCTCACTCGACCGGGCTGGGGAAGCATACAGGCTGATGGCCTCAGGACGCTGCGGCAAGGTAGCGGTCTGCCCAAGTGACTCGCGAGGTGCCCGTGACTAGGAAGCGTCTGGAAAGGAACGAGAATTGGCAACGTACACTCAAGCGTGTGCTTCCGTTATGGGGTCATCGGAATTGGATTGTAATTGCGGATTCCGCATATCCGGCCCAGGCGAACCAGGGTATCGAGACGATCGCCACAGAAGCAGATCATCTAGAAGTGCTGAAGGCAACGCTTGGAGCAATCGAGAAGAGCAAGCATGTGCGAGCCAATGTCTATCTCGATGCCGAGTTGAAGACAATCGCCGAGCAGGATGCGCCAGGCATCAGTCGATACAGGCAGAGGTTGGCGCAAGTCATCGGGAATCGCGAAACAAGAGTTTTGGCGCATGAGCAGATTATTGCGAAGTTGGACGAAAGTGCGAAACTCTTCCGTATTCTAAACTTCAAATCGACACTTGCCATCCCCTACACTTCTGTCTTTCTTGAGCTGGATTGTGGCTATTGGACGAGCGAAGCGGAGCAACGTCTACGGCTCTCGATGCCGAATAATGATCGATCCAGTGCAGCCCAGGCCTCGCGGTGATCTGATATGTGATGGGAGGGCCGGCTCGATAATAATCGACAGTCCACAACCATTCGCTCATCGACCAATTTCTACTCAGAACAGGTGAATCGCAAAATGATTAGTTCTCTTATCGCGAGACCTAGGCTCACTCTTCGTATAGTGCTCGTGTCTTCGGCGCTCGGTTCTGTACTGCTATCTGGCTCTTCGTCCCTCTCGGCCCAGTCTGCTGGAGAAAGCGGCAACAGCTTGGGGTTCGACATGGCTCCAGAGACCAGCCAGCGCGTGGTGGAGAAGGCTGTCAAAGAGATTCCCACTCCGATGGCCCCCGGACCCGTGAAGCCGACTTGGGAATCGCTTGAAAAGAATTACACGATTCCAAGCTGGTTCAAGGGCGCAAAGTTTGGCATCTTCATGCATTTCGGAATCTTCTCCGTTCCGGCGCATGGCAGCGAATGGTATGAGAAATCCCTCTATGCCGGAGGCGATGACAACGTTCTGAAAGTGCTTTTCGGCAATGACCGGGCCGTGGGGTTTAATGATGGGCCCCTGAGCACACGCGCATGGCACACCGAGCACTTTGGTCCGCCGGACAAATTCGGCTACAAAGACTTCATTCCGATGTTCAAGGCTGAGCATTTTGACGCCGACGCGTGGGCAGCGTTGTTCAAGAAGTCCGGCGCACGGTACGTAATGCCAGGCGCTCAGCACCATGAGAACTTTGCTATGTGGGACAGCAAGGTGACTCCCTTCAATGCGATGCAGATGGGTCCGAAGCGCGATGTAATCGGAGAACTTGCCGTTGCGGTGCGAAAACAAGGTATGAAGGTAGGGGTGGCGAACCACGGGATCGAGAATTTCCAGTTCATCAATCCGCCCCGTGAGTTGGCAGACAAGATGAAGGCCGAACAAGCCGATCTATATGATCCGAAGTGGGCGGATTTCTATAATTATGCTGACCGCAGCGATGCGGCGATGCAGCGATTCCTGGTGAACTGGTATGAGCGCAACGTCGAATTGATCGACAAATATCAACCTGATCTTATTTTTTTCGACAATGGTATCGACCAGCGGTATCTCGATCCTCTGAAGCTCGAAATTGCCGCATACTACTACAACCGCGCTAAGAGTTGGGGTAAGGAGGTGTCCTTCACAACCAAGAAGGCAGCATTTGCACCCTCCGGAACGAATATCAAGACGATCGCGTCGATTCTCGATTTCGAGGGTGCTCCGCCCGATGGTATTCGTGCCGGCTCGTGGGTGGTCGACCGGCCGATCGGATCAAGTTGGGGATACATCGAGGGAATGAAAGCCAATTCCGCCGATACCGTGATCGGATGGTTGGTGGACACGGTCAGCAAAAATGGGACATTACTACTGAATGTGTCTCCAAAAGCTGATGGAACGATTCCGCAGGATCAGCAGGATACGCTTCTCGCTGTCGGCAAATGGCTGGAGATCAATGGCGAGGCGATTTACGATACTCACTCCTGGACCAAGTTCGAGGAGAAAGACGGCGATCATATTTATTTCACCGTGAAGGATCAGGATCTGTACGCGATCGTCATGGGGAAGAGTGCCGGAGGTGAGGTGTTAATTCACTCCCTTCCAAGTGGAGGCGCGGCCGGTTTGGTGCGCTCGGTGACGCTGCTCGGCGGTGGACCATTGCGCTACAAGCAGGATGGCGCGGGTGTCAGCATTACGATGCCGCAGACGCACGAGATCAAGCAAGCTTTCGTGTTGAAGGTCATGGGACTGAAGACGAATCCAGATTCGACCACGGCCTCAGGGAATCCGCCATGCGATTGCGGTGAACATCATTAGAATGCGAAAGCTTGCGAAGAATACGGAAGGACATCTCGATATTGATTTTCTTCGGTGGTTGCGTGGGCAATCGCGCCCGACTTGAAATGGCCCACAATATCAATTCCAGATCGAATCCCGCTTCCTGTAAGTAATCTCTGCAGTTACCGCGTGAATATTGTGTCGCATAGACCTAAACTTTAAACATAGTCCTCGGTGCTTCCTAGTCGCATCGAAGCGCGATTACGCGATCGACCCGGGTGGCTCGCCGGATGGGGATGTAGCAGGCGATCAGCGCAATGAGCGCAAGTAAAAGCAAGACGGCGCCGAATGTCATTCGGTCGCCTCGCGACGGCGAAACGATAGGCAAAGCCAGTTCTCCACAAGCTTCCGCGGGATTCGAGTAGGAAAGGGCTTGCTTACATTTTCGTTCATTAGCGGTCTGGTAGATATTCTCGTCCAAATCGTGCCGTGGACTCGCTTCTAAAATCAGAGATCAACGACATGAGTGCCGTTGTTCCGCCATCGATCACGAAAGTTTGTCCTGTAATGAACCCAGCATCGTCCGAGCATAAAAATGCCGCCAATTTGGCAACATCCGAGGGAACTCCATAACGTGCAAGAGGGATCGAATTCGTTGCCTGTTCCTTAGCCTTCTCAAGGTCAAAGCCGGGGATTGCGCTCCAGTAGCTGTCAACCGTGATCCAGCCAGGCGCAATTGCGTTGACTCGTATTCCCCTATGCCCCAATTCAACCGCGAGCGCGCGAACTGATGAAATAATCGCCCCTTTTGTCGCAGCGTACGCGCTATGCTCGGGTGCTCCTTGCAGTGCATGAATCGATGCAAGGTTACATATCGTTCCCCGGCCATGTTGAATCATATTGGCAGCTATTCTCTGGGTAAGGAGAAAGGGAGTGCGGAAGTTTACATTCATCAACACATCGAGCTGTTCGCTTTTTATGTTTAGAAACGGACTATTAAACGTAATACCGGCATTGTTCACCAGGCAATCGACCTGACCAAGAAATTCCAGAGCAGCATCGGCGAGTTTGTCAGCCGCATCAACATCGTTGAAATCAGTCTGGACGATGGTTGCCCTGCGCGACATAGAGAGGATTTCCTTTAGGGCCGATTCGGCGCCCGCAGAATCGTGGCTGTAATGCAGCACAACGTCGGCCCCCTGAAGCGCAAACTCGAGGGCGATTTGCCTGCCGATGCCGGTCCCGGCGCCAGTCACCAGGATCCGCTTATTAGCCAATCTGGTTTTGGGTTCTATCATCTTGTTGGGCCCTCTCAGATCCTCTTGTAGATGATGATTGTTGCTCCAGGCGCGTCAGCGATTTCTACATGAAGCCCCTTTAGCATCAAATCTGCACCGGAAATCGTTGTCGCAACGTTGCCGTCGAAATCTGAAACTTTGTAGATCGCTGCCGGATCGAGGCCTCGCAGTCGAAATTCGTTCGCCCGGTCAGGGCTTTTGTCTCGGCGAAAGGCCTGGATCATTCCGTCGCCCTGGTCGGGGCGATTAAACTGCCAGGCAGCCCACTCGAAAGCTGCGCTGCGTTCTTCATTCTGCGCCGTGTTGCAATTCGTATTCTCACTGCATGGTGAAAGAGGGTAGTAATCACCGTAATAGTAGGGGCGTATCTGCTTAAGTTGCTCTACCTGGATACGGAGCCAATCAAAAGGGAAGTCAGGCGGGATGAACTTCCCGATTTGATCTTTTGTTCCAGCTACATTGAAAAGAGCGAACCCGAGCCCTGGAGCGAATCCGCTGCGAAAGTGATAGGTATCTTTAGGACGAATCTGCTGGAGTGTTCCGTAGTGCGGCCGCCAATAAGCGAGGCCCACGGTGCTGACCTGGTTGCCAATGGGATCCGCGTCCGGTGATACAGGGTAGTCTGCGCGGCTCAGGTCCACGGCTCGTGATATGGTTTCCAGATCGCCGCGCTGAACAATGTCCAGAATGAGTTGCGGGTGTCGCCGCCTAAGCTCATCCCAGAACTCCAGCAATCCCTCTACATAGCGAATTTCGGTAATTCCTTCGCGGTCGTGCGAGTCATTCTGTGACCAGAAAGGGGCAAGCGCAAAATTGCAGTCTTGCCGATAGATATCGATGCCCTGTGTTGTTATAAGGTCCGACATCGAATCGATCATAAAACGCCGAGCTGCGGGATTTCCAAAGTCGAAAAGGCGGAACTTAACGAATGGTCTGGCATCATTCCCTTCGAAGTTCGTTCCTTCTTCTCCGATGAACCAATCGGGATGTGAAATCGTGAGCGGCGTTCCAACTACAGCGCGCTCTGGTTCAAACCACAGAAGAAATTTCATGCCCTTTGCGTGGACGGCGTCACTGATGGGCTTTAAGCCGTCGGGATGCGCCACTGTGTTGACTCTCCAATTGCCTGCGTGAAGGAACCAGTCCTCTCTGCCAAAAACCTGGAACTCTGCGACCTCGCGATCCGCGCCATACCATCCGGCATCCATCCAAAACGTCTCAAAGCCGATCCTCTCGTTCGTGATCTGATCGAGAAGGTGAAGGCTTGTCGAAGTCTTCATACCGCCCCATCCCAGATGAGACACCGGCAAAACAACTGGCTTTCCGTCGTAGTGCGGCGCGTGGTATTTGAGCACGTGTCTTCGCAGAACATTATGCGCATCGATGTCATCGCCGCTCCAAGGCAACAGCAGGACCTGCAGCGTTCGGATCTCCTCACCTGCGTGGAGAACGAGGTGTGTTCTTTGCATGCCGGCCGATACTTCAATGGTGTGTTCGGTTGGACGAGAAAACGAGATAGCCCAAGTTCCGGGCCATCCGATTGCGCCGATCATGCCGCGTCCGTCCATTTGAATATCGAAGAAGGGGATCGTATCGACGGTTTTGCCGCCATCGCGGTTCGCAAGGTGAAACGATTCGAGCTGATTGAGTGGCTGTTTCCGCAACGCGTAGGTGTCCATGCCACCGCAGCCGCGGGAATAATTGACCGTTGGAATCCTCTGGCCTGTTACGGGAACCGAAATATCAAGGGCTTGAATTCCCTCGAGAACCAGCGTGTCAGAGCTGCCATTGTTGGCGAAAGAGATGTTCCATTCGACCGCATGAGAGTCCGCATATTCCACAGCTGCAAAGTGAACACGCAGGTGCGTCTTCGGGTCAGTCCAGACTACGGTGTGCTCTGTGCGACCGGTGTCAAGTTGTTTCGTTGCGGTCGTTCTTGGCCACTGTTTCAGCAGAGACTGGGAAGCCTGTCGGCCATAAACGAACGAGAACGGCGGGCGAGATTCGGGATTCAGCAAATGTTCCTGTACCCAGGAATTGCTCTCCTGCGCGACATCCGGGGTGCGTCCGTAGGCTTTGACTCTGAGGGTGAGAAGTGCGATCGATAGTGTGAGGCGGAAGATCGGCCGCATGCGACACGGCCATCGAAGCATATATCGTCTCATCTCAGGCTCGCATTGTTTATGTGGGAACCCGTAACCCACGTCGAAATAAACAATCATTCTTAGTGCGCAGCCTCAAAATAGAGAAGGTCGCTGGTGTACCTGGCAGGCAACTGTATGGTTAGTCCTGTGGTCATTAAATCCCTGCCAGAGTAAGTCGCGTCCGGAGTGGAATGATCTTCCGCGCGGACTGTGTATTTCGAATCTGCTGCCAGTCCCTTAAGGACAATGTGCCGACTGCCCTCGTTGCTGTTGGGGCGGAAGATGTATAGAGTGCCGCGCTTTAGGCTGGGGCTCCAATAAAACATTCCGTCCCAGTGGTACCCATCGGGCCTGGGCAAAATGTGATGGACTTGGACATCCTGCAGGATCGGTCGAATCCAGGACTTATAGATGTCTGTTGCTTTTTTGACATTTGCGCGTTGTTTCGGGGTCCAAGACACACTGTGGGTGGGATCAATCTGCCACTGGTTCATCATGGAGGATCGCCAGAAATACGGTTCCGGAGCATCGGAGACAGTGTCGTAAAAGTTCTCATAGGTGTAGTCCATGAGAACTGCCGGCGGGAAGGCGAAGGTCGAGTCATAGATAGCCTGCCGATTCGGCAGGGACGACAGCGTGTCGTTGATCGCTATCATGTGGACGCGTTGTATGTCTCCGAAGTCCTTTATGTGACCCGACCCGGAACATCCCTCATTGATTAAACCGGGAAAGTGGTCAAGCAGAGCTTCCTGGACAGCATAGTAACCGAGCGTAGACCAGTAGCTCACATCTACGCCGTAGTGATGGCGATGATTCGTTTGCACGCATTTCGTGACGATGGGGGTATAGTCGGTCTTGAAATAATCGACTTTGTATTCCGATACCACTCGCTGTGAGGATCGTTCAGCCCAATCTCGAGCAGGATCGTAGCCCAAATCAATCTGCGCGTCCCAATTGATGTGACCATCGGGATCCAGTTTAGGCGGGGCGCTAAACCAGTCGGGATGTTCTTTGATGTTGAGGGCTCTCGGATCTTCTGAACTTGAGCCTTGTGTATAGGCCATCCAGAGTCCAAGCTTCATGCCCTGTGCGTGCACATATTCTTCGA
>Ga0206887_10231_pt1 | contig 12199 bp, 10 predicted proteins | sample Alteio_BWOrgHeat_89_FD_153248 | JGI IMG/M metagenome (GOLD analysis project Ga0206887, IMG submission 153248) | Enriched cells from forest soil in Barre Woods Harvard Forest LTER site, Petersham, Massachusetts, United States - Alteio_BWOrgHeat_Nextera3 ...
ATTTTTGAAATAGGCGCATTGGTAGCGCGCCGCTACGGTATAGACTTTGGTAAGGAATGATTTCAGTTTGAAAAACACTGATTGCATATTACACGTCGAGTAAGAGAGACCGTGTCGCCACGGCTCTCTCCTCTAAGAACCGCTCGTGCGAATTACTCCGCAAGCGGCTCAAGCCTTCTACATCACATAACTGCGTATGCATATCCAGCATAATGTTGACCTTTCTTCTTGTAACGGGTTGTCCAGTATTCACGTAGAGCAGGGTCATCTGGGCTAGCTGTTCCCTTTACTTTAGCATGGCGAATAATTGGTACTGCACCGATATCAAACAGATGCATATTCCATTCACCGGCATGTTTGTTTAGGGCTTTACCACAGAAACTCCAATCTTGTCCATTTAGACGTTTGAAGTATTTTTCTTTTACCCACAATGTACCTTTGTGGGGATGGCGCTTTAAGCACCATTCCCATAGTGCTCTCCATACTTTGTGCCTTAGGTACGAGAAGACTTGTTTGCTAACAATATGTTTGTAGTAATTAGCCCAACCTCTGAGAATCGGATTTAGATGCCATATGACAGCTTCAGCCGTTGCCATCTGATTCTTTTTCAACCAGATTCGTATTTCCTTTAAGAGCGATAGCACCTTTTCCTTTTGTGGTTTGATGATGCATTTGTTCTTGTAACTTCTTACATTGAATCCCAGGAAATTGAATCCTTGGTGGACGGATACAATTTTAGTTTTCTCAGTATTAAGTTCCAAGCCGCGCTCTGCCAGAAATCTCTCTACAGTTGGTCTAATTGCTTCTATCTGTTCCTTGCTCCTTCCGGTGATTACAAAGTCATCGGCATAGCGGATGTATCCGTATTTGCCTTTGAGTAGTTTCTCTAATCCGTCTAGCGCTACATTCGCCAGGACGGGCGAAATTACTCCCCCTTGCTGTACACCGTATTTAGTGGCATGGAAGATATCAGCTTCTACATAACCTGCCTTGAGCCATTTTTTAATTAATTCTCTACCTGGGATTGCACCCAGTTTTGTGAGAATGAATTTTTGGCTCATGCTATCGAATGCCGCTTTAACATCCGCATCTAGCACCCAACGATCATTGTTGTGGCGATTCAATCGCGTCCAACATTGGGCGATGGCGTCGTGGCAGCTTCTGCCAGGACGAAATCCATAGCTATTAGCTTCGAATCGTGCTTCCCAGCTTGGTTCAAGGGCATTTTTTAGCATTGCTTGCGCTACTCGGTTCTTTAGTGTCAAAATACCTAACGGGCGTTTCTTCCCATTAGCCTTAGGTATATATACCCGTTTGGCGGGTAATACTTTCCAAGATATGTATTTAGACATTTGTTTAACGAATCGCACACGTGCGCTAGGAGTGAGAGCTACCTGATTATCGAGACCAGGAGTTCTGTGTCCTTTATTCTTTTGAGTGATTTTACTCACACAAAGAAGCAGATTGGAGTAGCTACGCATTATCAGTTTCATTAGGCATTTGACCTTTTGCCACTGATTGTTTTGTGTTGCTCGGAAGATTCTCCGTCTCAGGTTATTAACGCGCTTTTTGACCAATTGCCAGTTAATAGCGAACCAGTCTTTGAGTGGTCCTTTTGCTCAAATGTCATAATTGACTCTATCTTTCACAAAAGTTAATTCCTGTACATTGATGTTCCGATGAAGACCATCTGGAAGTTAGCCATCTTTCAATGTAGGCATTTGCCCTATCCTCGCCGTTACAGAAAGGCATTCGCTTATTCCAGAATCCTTTGCCCCCTGAACAACTAGACCTTCCTTACGGTTGGCTTACTCTAAACAAGTTAGAGAGTTCATGGGGCTTACCGTGTTTCACTAACATGACAATTAACCAGGGAGGATTCCACCTGAGCTCCGGAGGGAGTGTAGACACCGCGCTATCAGCCCATAAAATCCGATAGCCAACCCTCTTACCATTTTGGTCATGGCGTATCAGCCTTTTTCGCCATTCTTTAGATAACGGAACGTATGGATGATTCATTGTACATTAATCCTTCTGGTTTCCCTTTTGGTCATTGCTCCAAGAGAGGCTAGGAGGTTAGACCTTTAGTGCCCTGCTTACGGTGGGGTCATTACTTACTGCCACCGCGGGCGGAGTCAGTGACTCCTTTACTTAAGGGCAGAGAGTGGTGCGTCTCTGGGTTTGATACCATTCATGTTAGTGACCTCATGTCGCACTTAAGGCGCTAAATTATTTGGCAAGGCAGTTGCCTGAGTATTCCCACTAATGTTGGGATTCGTAGCAGACCCAGGCACCAGACTTTGAATGTAATAAGTGGCGTTGTTAGCCGGCCCAGCGTAAGTGTTATTTTGAATGGTTAGAGCTGATACCGTACCACCATTAGGTTCAACATCAATAACATTGCCAGAACTTATGCAACAGCTTGACAGACTATTGGTAGATATGGTTGCAGAGGTAGTGGAACCTCCGAGCGCATTAAATAGAATGCCATTACCACCAATATTTTTAAGGGTATTATTTTGAACAGTAAAATTCGCATACTTGTATACAGCAATACCATCAGCGGTTGTAGTATCGATAACATTAGATGAGATCGTAGCATCGTCACCAGGACCGACACCAATACCAAAATTGCAGTTTGTCACTAAATTGTTGGTAATCTGTAAATTGCTGGCACGAGCTATACTAATGTCTCCTCCACCCAATGTGCCCGCAAGCACATTGTTAGTTATTTGCAAGCTACTGACTGTATCCGAATCAATACCAGCACTGGCGCTACAGGTCAAAACATTATTACTTATCAACACACTGTCATCAAAGTTTACCCCGATACCAGTAGAGGCATTACCACTTGTTATTGTGTTGCCAATTAGCTGTATGCCATCATTGGAGTACCACACCTGAATACCCCCACCGTTCATGTTGTTTGTTACGGTATTATGCTCTATTTGGACACCATCCGCGCCTGACACATAAATACCGAAACCACCATTTGAACTTACACTTATAATATTATGAGTAATTTGAGGACATTGCAATCCGTTTATCGATATTGCGTTAGAAAAATTATGTGATAGTTCAACGTTTATTTGGTTGTAAGAAATATTGAGATTCTGTGAGCTGATGGCACCGAAAAATTCATCAATGGCACTATTGATACCAGAGCAAGAAAAATTGTTGTTTAGAAGCTGAAGGTTAATGCAGTCGACAATCTGTATGCCATCAAACATGGTAGCAGTGGTTATTATTTTGTTACTGCTCATATTACCGTTGCTCGATTGAAATATATCAATGTCATTTTGCGAAGAGCTAAGCATTGTTACTTGAGTAACAGCGAAGTTGTTAGCGGACTGCACCCAGACCGCTCCTGCTTGCGGTGTTGTGTCAGGCTGGTTAGACGTTGCCGGAGCGGGATTTGCATATTGAACAACTAGATTACTTAAAGAAGGGCCATTCCCAATTAATTCAATCGCACCATTAGCATTATTAGTGGCAGTAAGGATGGTGCTAGCTCCAACTCCGAAGAGTGCCACACTATTTGATACTATTAATCCTGAGTGTAAATAATTGCCTGGTGGGAAATAAACTGAAAGTCCCGTGCCAGCTGCTCTTGCTATTGCTTGATTAATTGCAGCTTGATCATCAGTAACCCCATCGCCTTTAGCACCAAATTGTTGGACGTTGTAAGAGTTACCAACTTTAAACTGCACCTGAAATTGTTTTAGAGCAGCCTTAGAGTTGTAGAAAGGCTTTGATCTGAAGAGATTAGGTTGATTTGGCTTGATCGCTTTTAGTGGATGCTTGCTAGTGAAAGTTAGATGTTTATTGGCAGCAGTCTTAACCTGTACTTTCTGACCATACGCTTGTTGCACATCAAAGAGCGTATTGGGATTAGTAATGCTTTTAGAGGACACTGAGACCGTAGAAACAGCCAATAAAACAAGTAAGACAGTAAAAATGGTACGCATTTAGCTAGTCCTTATCAAAGCTGAACACATGTCTTATACCCCCCCCCCAATATATATGCCAAACAAGGGCAAATTAAACCTTATCTAAATCGACTTTTGCCAACTGTGGACGAAGAGTGGGCAAGTCTCTTGAGAATTTTAATAAGCGTTTTCTATTTCATCCATATTGCTGAGAAAGAGAGATGAAAGCATTTTATTTGAGTTCTACTCATTGACATTTAGCCATCTAATATTCGATGATTTCTTCAGTTATGACTAAAAACCAAAGTAAAAATGAAGGGCTCTATCAAGGCCGACCGGTGCCGGATTTTCCGATCGAATTTCAATGGCATACCGGTGATTGGTTGGCTCTTTTTGATCGACAAGCGGAGTTTGTAAAGGGAGATTTAAAGAGAGCACAAGCTGATGGTAGAACTATTGTTTTTCTTAGCTGTCCTATATCGACAGCTGGCGGTGGTCATTTTTCGACTAACGTAGATATTGCTGGTGCAGTGGAACGCACTCTGTTAGCAAAATGGGGAGAACGTTTTTATATCCTCAATCCTTCTCGGTACCAAATGGAAACGAAGGAAGGCGTAGGCTTGATGTACCAACATTCAGAGGCTATTAAGCGGGAAACAGGCAAGCAGATTGATTTGATGCATTTGATGAAAACGGCAAAACCAACTGGTGGTGACTACATGAGAATGTGGACTAAGGTTATTGTTGAAGATGACTATTTCACTGGGACTAACAACATCATTCCTAATACCGGAAATTTGTTTGATGCCTTTTATTTCGTTGGACCTACGGATGTACAAGAGTTCTTCTTAAGTGAGGCCCGTTCGTTATCGCAAGCAGTTGAAGTCTATTTTGCTCGAAAATATGCGATAGACAATCATTTCAAAGATGACTTTGACAGTATCGTGGAAAATGACGTTTTGCGTCCTTTAAACCTAGGTAGCCAAAAGGAAAAAACCATTTGGCAACTACGTCGGCAAGAATTTTTTCGCTATTATGCAATCAAGGCTGGTACCAATTTCAGTCTGGGCAGTCATGATGAATGGAATATTGTGCGTCTTTTAAATGCCAAGCGTCAGGCCAACCCGGATGTATATGGAATTCCTGGTCAGATAGCAGTATTTTTTGATGGGCGTCCCATCCCTATTCCTACCTATTCAGCCCCGGCAGCACCTGGCTACGAGATTAAGCCTGTTACGAAGTAACCCTAGTTGTGTGATTTCAAAGTTTCGACTATGCCAATATCTAAATTGTAGGGGTGGTTCGGGAGCCTTCCACCGTGCGGCGTGTATTCTTATTTTTGAAACGGAGTACTCGTATTGGCGGTAGCTAAGAGCTTTCCGCTCAATGAATATTTCTTTATAACTAAGAGCGATAGGCCAAGAACCATTAATTTATTTGGCAATCTTCAGATACTGAGTGCAATAGCTTGATAATCTAATACAAGTCAAGAAGTTCAAGGTTATTGATCAGATGAAGCAATCAAAGCAAATAAGCCGCAAAGTTTATCGGACGAGTAAAACACCAGAAATTCCAATTAATACTAAAGAAAGCAATGCCAAGGGTGATCAACTTGCCTTGGCTGCATGTATTAGTCTGATTATCGGTGCTGTTGCCGTTCTGGGACTAGGTGGTTATTGGAGTATTTCCGGATTGATTCGGGCAACAGATCCTCATCATTTAAATTGGGCTTCAATTTTTGGCTCGATTGTTATAGCAATAATGTCTTTCTTAATTGCTCGGGCTCTTGTTAATCTCAGCTTTTTTGGAGCAGCAACGATTGCAGTGCGCATGGGCGCTTGGAAGAGTTTAGAAATTGTTACTCGTCAAGCCTTGAAATTGCAAAAAATTCTGCCGAACTCAAGTGCCTGGGCTTCGATGATCTTGGCGCAAAGCTTTTTAAGCAGGGGTGAATATAAACAGGCACTGGCTATTGCCGAGGATGAATGGAAGCGTTTTGGTGAGGACAAGCGCCAAAACCAAAATATGGGCCCTCTCTGTGCTGCTGCCGGAATGGCTAGTCAAGCTGATGGGGATTATAAGACAACTTTAGTTTGGAACGATCGAGCTATAGCCAAGATAAATGCTGTGCTTGAAGAATTGAACAGTCCGAAGAAGACTCTCTTTGCTAGAGCTTTAGCCTTACAGTCAGGAGAAGTAACAGCGCAACTGCGCATACCGCTTGCAGCTGCTTGTTTTAATAATGCTTGCATTTATTTCAACTCAATGGATTACCGAAGAGCAAAAGAGAATTATCGAAAGACCATCGAAAATGCAGTCAAGGCACCAGACTTTCCAAACAAAGCAGAAATAATAAAAACGAGTAATGATCAGTTAGCGCGCTTAAAGAGTGCCTGATTCATTCTTTGCTGTAGTGTCTGAACTTTTACTTACGGGCAAAATCAATAAAAGCACGCTCCGGATCAGTTGCCATCAAGCGTAAATTTACTTTATCCCCGACATCAAGCCCGTGTTCTCCTTGTATTATCCGTCCTTCTGCTGGTGGCTTAAACAATCTTACATATGTAGCATCGTCCTTGATACCAGTAACTATTCCTTCGAAGGTTTCTCCAATGTGCTTGCTTAAGAGCACTGCCGCAGCCACTTTGCGCATTGTGCGCTCTACTTTGTTTGCGGCATCTTCTCGTTCGGTGCAGTGTGAGGTAATACCTTTAAGTTCATCGACCGTGTAAGGAGAAGACTTTCCTAACAAACTTGCTTTGACCAGTCGCTGGGTAATAAGATCTGCATACCGTCTATTAGGGGCGGTGGCATGTGTATAGTCGTGTATGGCCAGCGCAAAATGTCCTTCGTCTATTTGTCCTGGTATTTCTACGGTGTATTCGCCACGTCCCAAAAGCTTGACTATGGTTAAAGACAAATCGGGAAAGCGAAGAGGATCAGCATCCTTGCGCTTACTAAGAAAATTGGAAAGAGCCTTGGAGTTTGGAACAGCAGGTAGCTGCTCGCCAAAAGAAGAAGCGACTTCAATGATTCGGGACCAGCGCTCGGGTGTTTTTACCACTCGTCTAATAGAGGGCCATTGTTTTGCTTCAAGGAAATGGGAAATGGCGATATTGCCAGCAATCATGAAGTTTTCAATTAAATCTCGAGCCGGATTGTGTTTCACTAATTGAAGATCGGTAACCTCTCCATCTCTCATGACCGTTGTTGCTTCTAGGGTTTCTAGAAAGAGAGAGCCTTGTTGTTGGCGAAGAAGCCGAAGTCGTTCTTTTAGGTCATTTTGCAAACGAAGTTGTGCAGATAATCCTGGTACATTGTTTATTTTTTCTGGTGTGGGATCACCATCTTCTAGCCAATTACCTACCATAATATAGTCTAGTTTTGCTTGGTTACGCACTAATGCTGGAAATATATCACTTTTTAAAATCGACCCGGTATCATCGATGGTGAGGTCAATCACAATTGCCTGTCGATCGCTATCTTGAATTAACGAAGTGAGATCAGTTGACAGTTGATCTGGTAACATGGGATAGGTCACAACACCTGTATAGACAGATGTTGTGTTAATCGAAGCATGATGATCTGTAGCCGAATCCTTGGGTACTAAAGCATCGACGTCCGCAATTGCTATGAGTAATCGGACATCTTTATTTGGTAGTTGTTCTACATACTCCAATTGATCGAGATCACGTGAATCAGGATTATCGATAGATGACCAGAGTAAGCTACGCAGATCTCTTACTGAAGAAAACTGTACTTTTGAATTATTGTTCTTGTAACTGGCAATCTCTTGGTTAATAGCTGGTTCGAAATTTGGTGCAAAACCATTTTCTACCATTTCTCGATATGCTCGAGCATTAAGATCTAAATGCTTTGTTTGGGAGCTGGAAGTTGGAAGTGAATTTAGTTCTTTCATTTGCGATTTTTTGTTATGAGAATGTTTCATTGAATTTTTGTGATTCCACAGTTCGGAAATATCAATAAGGGTTATTTTCTCTCAAACACTAGCATGTTTGAAGTTGCTTGCCACCGGCAGGATTTTTTATATAAGCACTTATCAAGATAAGATCTAATGATTGGACAGTTGCAGAACCGGAACATATTTGCAGAGAGGGGCTATGCTATTGTTCAAAAGGGGGAGATCTTGGGAATATTCTCCACAAAATTTGTTTTAGATGGAGCCGTGAGGTTCTTCGGGTGTTAAAAAGGTCTATTATCTTCATATCTTGTCTGTTTATTGGTCAGTTGGATGTGTGTGAAGCCTACGGACAAGGTAGTTCTGTCGCCACATTACCGTCTGGATCTAAGGATGTTCCTGTCTCTCAAGGTTCTGCCGGCTCTATTCCCAAACCGACTTTCCTGAAAGGGAGGGCAGAGGTTACACAGCATGGGGATAGTAATTTAGAGTCCTGGCAGGCTTCGCAAATGTACAAACAAGGCGTAGCTTTTTTATCGGTGAATAACCTTGGGCAAGCGGCAGAATGTTTCAAGCTTGCTGGTCAGGGCTTTCTTTCATCGATGGGCGAAGGTAAATTCTTGGCAGAATCTCTATATGCAGAGGCTCAAGCCCGCAGATTGTTGGGACAAAAAGCACAAGCTGCGATTCTTTATCAGAAAGCGGCTCTCCTGTTTCAAAGATATGATCCATTGAGCCCTTATTTGAAAGCTTCTATGGATAATCAAAGGAAGGTAGCACCAAAATTAAAAGCAAAACTAGCTCGCAATGAATTTAAGCTAAATGCATTGAAACTAAGTAATGGCATTCAATCGGTAGATCGCAATGTCATTCTTAAAGGCAGGGTTACTGATTCAGAAAGCGATCCTAAACTTCTTTCAGAAAAGGGTGTAACAAATGTTCCTGATAGTTATGTACGTGATACTGTTTTAAAAGCATTTGTGCGGATGACATGTCTGGAAACTGCCGATTTAGGGTCGAATTACTACACTGCTGCTGATCGCTATGTACCGCTGAAGGCACATGGAAAAACAGTTGCTTTAGCGGCTTCGTCCGATTTCTTGACACCAGTGATTGATGTGAGAATAAATGGACATTTCTATAATGTAAGTGTAGATCTTCCAGGTTTAACTGCCAATCGTAGGACTGTGTTGCTAATAACCGATGGCCGAAATATTTTAGCGATTGATCCTGGTACTTACGATGTTTGGAAAATGAATGCTGCATTTAACAAGCGAGGAGCGGACTTTAGCTGGAAGAAACTGACTCATTATAAAGGTCCCTTGCATCGTATAGATGAATAACGGTCCGAACGCAGGGGTTGATTGCATCGACCCGCGGACGCAATGGGCGGTTCGGGAACCGCCCCTACAAAATAAGTAATCCGAACTTTGGATTTGACAATCAGTGATACTGAGCAGCTAAGGCAGTGGCTGCTTGTAAATTGGGTATCCTTAAACCTTGGGCATTAATGATTGCCGTTTCCATCACAATGGAATCAGCAAAAACAGCAGTACGTCGAGAGGGAGGTAGCACTCCCATAACATCAACAATGGCTGCACACCATCGTGGCGCTGCAAAAGAAGTGCCACTTCCTAAAGTTTGGATATCTGGCCCAGTTGGTGTATAGATTTGCACAGATGCTCCGGGAGCAGCCGCCGGGAATGGGCCATAATTGGAAAAACTTGCTATATTGCCATCGCCTCCGATCGCTGCGACGCGCCTGGCATACCTTTCAGGGCTAGGGTCATAGGCACCGTTATTACCAGCTGCTATGACAACAAGAAATCCTTTGTTAGAAAGTAGTTGGGCTGCTTCCTGAATGGCCGGAAGGCTATTTAAGGTATTTGGTGGTGCTGAGCCTACAGAGATATTAATAGGGCCCGGACTTAACCCCGGCGTCTGATATAGATAACTGAGGGCAGAAAGAATGGAGGCGACGGTTGCTGTTTGAATGCCTCCCCCTGTAGTCAGTCTACATTCAAATAGAAAACATCTATTACCTTCTAAATTTGCGGCCCCGGCATAGCCAATGCTGTTATTTGTTGTAGCTGTTACTGAGGCAGTGCCAGTGCCGTGGGTACTGCTGTCATATGGGCTCTCTCGAACCGGGTTAACTAAGGGGTTGGAAAAGTCATATTGGGCAGCACTAGTAGCTAATTCCGCGGAAAAGGGTGTTACACCCGTATCCAAAAAATAAAACATAACCGGAACACCGGTGGGAAGGCCAGCACTCCTGGCTTGGGGAAATTTCATTAAAGCTAAGTCCCATTGGCTATAGAAGTAGGGATCATTCGGGTTTGGTGAGAGGTGGGCACTGGCAGCTGGAATAAGCAGTCCCTTGCCGGCATGATGTGTTTTGGGAAGGGCAAATCTAAGGCTACGATTTTTAGGCAAAAACACTTTGCCAAAAGAAGCATGTTTGGCTGCCACACTCTCAGTAACCACGTCATTGAATTGACATACCAAATTGCGTTGTACGTAAGCTACATCTTTGGTGGCAAGTAATTTCTTTTCAGTCTCGCTAATTTTACCTGCCTCGGGCTCAATTAATAAAAAACTAAGTGTAGGACCAAAATCAATGGTTTTTAGTAATTTGCCATGAATCTCTTGCAGTATATCGTCGAACTTTTGCCGGTCTGCGTTGTTGGCTAATTGAACAATTAAAAGATTGGAAAGCGAAGTGGACTTAGCCGCAAAGTTTTGCTGCTGTGGTGGTTGAGCTGTGCTTTCACTCAGAGCTGGCGGACAAAGCAAGCAAAAAATAACGGTTATTACTGCTAGTATCACAATTGCTAATTGGTTCAGTGGCGTATGGGTTCTCGAAAAAAATGTTGACATCGACTAATTTTACTCCAGAACATAAATGATTCACCCTTCCTTTTAATTTCCTGGTGAGAAGCATTACCTAACACTGATTAGATTAATTTTGAAATCTTTGGGCAGAGATATTTTGGACAACATTATAGATGTTGTTGCTGATCGCACTTTTATTTGGAATTTTCTCTTCGTTCGGATATTTTTATTCTCGGGGATGGGGCACAAAGAGTCCATATTCATTGGATATATGGGCTACTAGCTAGTGTTGCAAACGTAAGCAAAATATACGGACATCTATGAAGAGGGTAAAAGTTTGGGGCTGGTTATAGTGTTTGGAATCACATTTGTGGTAGTTGTTTTTATTGTTCTAGCTATGCATGTGCTGTTGTCAATAATGGCGCCGTATTGAATGTTTAGGCTATGGGGTGTTTGGAAGCTAACATCTTAGCCTAAGGTCTAGTTGGCGAATCTTCGAGCAGTTGCAGATGGTTTTATAGCTTTAACGAGCATGTACAGAATTGCTTATGATCATTTCTAATGAAACAGAAAATCGAAGCGAAAAGAGCATGGTTGACTAATTCGTGGCAAAAGACGCTTCAGCTAAGAGTCAGGTGGTTTGCTATAATACCTAGGCAAGATGGACTTTCGATGGTAAAACAGTAAGGTAGTGAAGGAGGAGTCATATGGCAAAGTCTGTTCTAATGCCCACTCGCCCTGCCCGTAAACGCTCTTCTAAGAAGAAAGTAGATCTTCTATCGATTTGTCCGGTGGATGATGCTGGATGGTGTCCGCATCCCTTTTCACTTGAGCAATTGCAAAAAAGGATGAAACAGCGAACCTTAGAATTGGAGCAAGAACATCAGTTGGTGAGAACTGGCGGAAAATAGGTTATCGACAGTTTTAGCATTTTGCTTCTTTTACCATCAAAATCCGGTTTCGGAGGCGAAAAAGTTCCGAAAACTTGGTATCCGTCGGGTTGGTTTCCCATGAATAGGTAGAACATTTATCATTTTTCTACACCTTCGATGTTTATGTTGTTTCGAAAAGGGAAACACATTATTAAGATGGTTTATGGACACCTAAGCAGCCATTGTGTTCGAATCGAACAAAGCTATCTTCTTTAAAGTCGAATTAAAAGGAGGATTTTCCATGTTTGAAGAATTAGCTGAACTTGTACTTAGCCCGCTCGGCCTGGTCCTGCTGGTCATTTTGGGCGCGGGACGTACTGAAGAAGGCCGTAAAGCTATGCGCAAGGCAGCAAAGAATGCAGTGAAAGCCGGCTATTATTTAAGGGAAAGGGGCAATGAACTCGTCGATGAAGTGCGTGAGCAGACATCGGATATGGTGGCAGAGGTGAAGGCGGAGATAGCCCAAGGAAATGGTAATCGTAGGGCCGAGGTTAAAAAGACTCTTGGAAGTTCAAAGAAAGAAGCAAGCGAATAGCTACACCATTTCTCTACTTGTGATCCTGGTATTCGTAATACCGTCTGTT
>Ga0206887_10232_pt1 | contig 12146 bp, 7 predicted proteins | sample Alteio_BWOrgHeat_89_FD_153248 | JGI IMG/M metagenome (GOLD analysis project Ga0206887, IMG submission 153248) | Enriched cells from forest soil in Barre Woods Harvard Forest LTER site, Petersham, Massachusetts, United States - Alteio_BWOrgHeat_Nextera3 ...
GGTTGCACTGAGAAGTTTAGCGGACTTGTGGAAATGAAATTCTGCTCCTGCTTCGACTCCGTAAACACTTGGTCCAAGCTCAACAATATTGGCATACATTTGCAGTATCCGCTGCTTGCTCCAGAAAAATTCAATCAGAACAGTATAATACGCTTCAATACCTTTGCGAATAAAACTATGCCAGGGCGGAAGAAATAAATTTTTTGCTACTTGCTGACTTATCGTGCTTGCTCCTCGCATTGGTCTGTTCGGATGTCGTTCATGTTCGCGTTGTGCATTTTCGATCTCCGTCATATCAAATCCGTGATGATCGTAAAACCGCTGGTCTTCGGCTGCGACAACAGCCTGAATAAAATTATCCGGCATTTCCGACCAGCTCAGATTCGTATGAGAACATCCGACAGGTTCACCTGCAAAGAGATGGTCAATTCCTCTGAAGAACATCATTGCCGTGATCGGAGGATTGATAAATCTCAGACAAAGAACCTGGAAGACCGGAAATAATAATGCGATAAGCGTAAGCTTCCAGAGCAGGGAAAAAATTTTCTTCCCGCGGCTTTGTACTTTTGGTTCGGTAACGGTGTTCTCTTCGCTCACAAATTATTTTCTATGAAACGATATCCTTTAGAAATTCCTGATGAATATACTACGGCACTAAGCGAGCGTCTTGCATTTGATCTGCGCCCGCAAAGCCTTGTAACGCGTATCGGCAAGGCATATATCGCAGAGAATGCCGAAATCGTTTCACGTATAAGTGAAGGCTTGACAAAAAACAGAGGTGAATTCATAGCTTCATCGTATCTCAAAGATGAAAAGATTCGCCGTGCATATTCTCTGTATTATACGACAACCAATTTTCTCAAAGTCATTGTACCGCTCCGGGAATTATCAGCATTAAATTTTTTCGACCCCAATTCAACGGTTAATATTCTTGATCTTGGTACAGGCACCGGGGCAGCAGTATGGGGAGCGCTAAGTTATCTTGATTCTATCGGTGCAACAAATTCAAAGATCATGCTGACCGATACTCATCAGGAAAACTTGCGTGAAGCAGAAATTTTCTCCCATCATTTTCTTAAGCAGTTTTCCACTATCAAGACGGGTCTTGCTTATGACAAATTCGACCTTCGCAAGCCGCATGAAATTTCCGAAAAAATAAAAAATGCAGGACCGTATCATCTGCTCACGATGATGAACGTCCTTAATGAGCTTGATGAGAGCAAAGATGAATTGCTTTTGAATTCACTAATGTCATTGCTTGACGATGATGGAGCCATACTGATGATAGAGCCGGCAACTCGCGATCAATCCCGAAGACTTCTCAGGTTCAGAGATATGGCAGTGAAAAATAAGGCAACTGTGTATTCACCATGCACAAGGCAATCGAATTGTCCGGCACTGACAAAAGAAGATGACTGGTGTCATACGGAAAATGCCTGGGTGCGTCCGCCATTCATAAAAGCCATTGATGATATTACAGGGACACTTCGTCTTTCACTTAAATATAGTTATCTCATCCTCAGAAAAGATGGAATTACTCTACGAAGTGCTTTATCACAAAAACCGCTTTATCGTGCCGTAAGTGAACGTTTTGATGAAAAAGGCAGGGGCAGAGCTATTCTCTGTGGAGAAAACGGGAGATACGAACACATTATCAATAAACGTGATTTATCTGATTCTAATAAAGATTTTGGTGAAATTCAAAGATATGATGTTGCAAGTTTGCTGGGAGAAGAAGCGCGGGAGCATGATATCAGGCTCCCAAAGGAAGCAGAGTTTAAAATTGTGCTCCCGATTTTGGGAGCACGATAACCACAAAATCGAAAAAAAATAGAAAAAACGAAGATTTATTTCAAAAATGCTTGCATTTCGGATTATTTTGTAGTATATTTGTATTAAGATGTTCCTGCACCCGAATTAATAATGTTCGGGAGCACGCTCCGAAAGGAGTAAAATGGGAGCATTGCGTAGTGTGATTATTGTATTTTGCCCTCTATATATACGCAAATGATTGCAACACTTGACCGCCTTCTTGCGCTCAGCCGCAAACTGCATACTGCAAAGATCCAAAGCGAAAGCGAACCGATCTTCATATCTCTCGACCTGAATGAGCTTCAGCTCCTGAAGCGCCTTGCCGATGATTATCTCGAAGAATCCGAAACGGTTCTTTATGAGAATAATCGCCATATTTCCGCCTAATTTTTACTGGCTTTCAATTCTTTGAAGATCGGATAGTCCGGTTTTAGTTAGTTGCTTGAAGTTTTGCTGCGATCACCTCAGTAATGTTAATCAGTGCAGTCTTTTCCCCATTACCGAAGCGGGATAATTCTGCGCTATCAATATCAAGTACGCCAAAGAGTTTGCCATTACCAAGAATGATCGGAAGGACGATCTCTGATCGGGAATCAGGATCGCAGACAATGTGACCGGGAAATTTCTCAACATCTTCAACAACGATCACTTCAAGTTTGCTTGCTGAAGTGCCGCATACTCCGTTGCCCATTTCAATTTTTGTGCAGGCTGGTTTGCCGCCGAATGGACCTAAATACAGTTTATCGCCATCATAAATATAAAATCCGAGCCAGTTTATCCGGTCAATGCTGCGGTACAAATAAGCAGCGGCATTAGCAAGCGTAGTAATAGGATTATCGCTGTTATCTAAAAGTGCTTCAAGATCAAGAGCAAGTTGGTGCCACATAAGGAAAATATGAGATATGAACTATGAACTATGAAAACGCAATTCATATTTCATAGTTCATATTTTGAATTTCACTGTCATTCCGAAGGAGACGATGAGCCGAAGGCGAAGAGCGACTGAGGAATCTCCTGATAGATTGTAGCTATTTAGATTCTACCAAGGATCAGGAGATTCCTCACATCGTTTTTTCACTATGTGAAAAAAATCTCCGTTCGGAATGACACTCTAATAAAACTCACAACTTCCAAAAATTCTCTTCGTGAACTCTTATCCTTTACATTTCGTATTTTAGTAGTGATTTGTGTTGCCTGTAGTATGATAAGAACTCTCACCCGAGGCGAAAAAGGAGCGGTGTTTGTAACTTCGCCATGCCTTATGTGTTCTTTATCTATCAGAATCGTTTGCATTTTTAACGGAGGGTAAATTTATGGACCGTAGAACATTTCTCACCGCTTGGTCGCAACGTCCGAGCACTGATGTATTAAATCATACACTTTCGCAAGATCGTCCTCTTTCTAATCCCCTGGATGCATGGGTGCCGACTGCCACCGAACCTTGGGATAATATTCGTCAAGGGCATTTGCTTAGGCGTACAATGATGATGCCTGTTTGGAAAGACATTGACACGATTTCTAAACTTTCTCCTTCGGATGCAGTTGATCTTCTTCTGAATACTCCAAGCAATCCGGCAGCGCCGTCGATTGCCGATCACGTTACGTATTCGATGAAGGGTCTTGACACAGTTCTTGCAGCGCAGCTTCGTTCAACATGGGCAGGCGATGACGGAGTATTAAAAGATTGGTATGCAAATGTTCTTTTGAATTCCCCTCTCTCCATTGTCGAGAAGATGACGTTCTTCTGGAGCGGACATTTTACCAGCCAATTTGTCACCGATGAATTTTACGTTATAGCTCCTTTGCTTTACAGGCAAAATCAACTTCTCCGCAATACAGGGCTGACGAACTTCAAAGATATGGCATTCGATATAACGCTTGATGGCGCAATGCTTGTCTATCTTGGCGGCAATGTCAATACGAAGAGCCGTGCGAATGAAAATTACGCCCGAGAACTGATGGAGCTTTTCACGATGGGTTTTGGAAGCGGATATACTGAAGGTGATGTCCGTGAAGCAGCAAGAATTCTTACCGGATGGCGAGTTGCACAGTATAGTGATGAAGCAACTCCGAATGGAATTTTCAACACCTATTTTTCTCCTACCGACCATGATACGGGAGCAAAGCAATATCTCGGAGTTACATTTAGCGCCATTGTTCCTGCAGATAATACGGAGTTTTTAGTAAAGAAGGCTGAGATTCAGGGATTAATAGATGCCATCTTTGCGGGATATTCTCCGGCAGTTGCACGGTATATCAGCCGAAAAATTTATAAGTTCTTTATCTATAGTAATCCTGCGGTAGACGATCCTGTTATTGCTCCGGATAGTTATGCTGTTATCACTGCAATGGCTCAATTACTGATTGATAATAATTTTGATATTAAACCGGTGATGTCAGCTTTGCTCAAGAGCAAGCACTTTTTTGATAATGCAAATATCGGCTGCCAGATAAAAACTCCGGCAGAATATATTATCGGTATTGCCCGCCAGCTTGGTTATACAACGAACATGCCGGGTAATATGACGACGATCTTACAGGAGATGTTCAATCCGCCAAACGTAAGCGGCTGGACGGGATGGCATGATTGGATCACCACAAATACGTATCCTGTTCGCTCGACGGTTGTTGCAGCGGCAATTGCAGGAATGACCGATCAAAACGTTCTTGATTTCATCAAGCAATTTCCTGATAATACCGATGCCAATCTTCTGATCACCCATCTCGGCGCATTGATGCTGCCGCGTAAACTTGCGCAAGCCCGGCATGACGAACTTCTTCAAATTCTTGTAGGCGGTCCGTCCGGCCATGATTATGAATGGCCTTCGATCTTAAGCACAACCCCAACTACCGCGGCACTATATATGCGTAATGTACTGACGACTATTTGTAATTTGCCGGACTATCAACTTTGTTAAAAAGAAAGGGAACACGATCATGAAAAGACGTACATTCTTAAAATCAGCTCTTGCAACGGCAGCAGCAACCCCTTTCTTTCTTGAAGGAATGCCGGTTCGGGCTACGACGCCGCTGAAATATCTGGCAAATATGCCCCAGGCTAATTTGGATTCACGCATCCTTATCATCTGTCAGCTCTTTGGCGGAAATGACGGACTGAATACGATCATTCCCGGAGATGATACAAACTATGCAGCCTACCAAACTATCCGACCGAACATCTATATACCTAAAGAAAAGACTGTTCAGTATGCAGGAATCCATTTTGCTCCAAATCTTTCCTATGGCGATAAAGGCGGCTTAGTCAGTCTTTTACAGCAAGGATCACTTGCAGTAGTGCAGGGAATTGGTTATCCTAATCCTAATCTCAGTCATTTCCGTTCAACAGATATTTGGCTTTCGGGAATAAATAATTCCGATGCCGATGCACGTCTTGATACAGGGTGGGTTGGCAGATATCTTGAGAAGAAGTATCCGAACTTCCCTGCATCACTTCCTGATGATCCGCTTGCAATTCAGTTCGGCGGATTTTCACTTGCATTGCAAGGCACAAAGGGAAGAATGGGAATTGAAGTAACAAATCCGCTCACTCAAGCCGGAGTTGGCTCATCTTCTGCCGATGTTCTCGATCTTGATAGCAAAAATACATCCTACTTAAACGAATATAATTTCGTTGCAGATATTGCAGCTCGTTCGAATAAATATTCACAGCGAGTGATTGATGCGTATAAAGCAGGAAAAGCAAAGCTCACTGGTAAATATGGCAGTGATAGTTTCGCCGCACAGATGGCGAATTGCGCCGCACTTATTGCTGGCGGTATGAACACTTCCGTGTATGTCGTCTCGCTCGGCGGTTTTGATAACCACGTTTCCCAGATCGTACCTGGAGGAAATTACGATGGTGGTACACATCCTTCATTACTCGGCCAATTTTCCGATGCAGTCTCGCAGTTTATGTATGACATGGTCAAACTCAATATGGGTGACCGTGTGATAGGACTAACAGTGAGTGAGTTCGGCAGACGCCCGTATGAGAATGGAAGTCTTGGAACAGATCACGGCACGACAAGCATTCAGTTTGTTTTCGGAACGCAGGTAAATAGCGGCGCCTTCGGGTATATTCCTGATCTATCGAATCTTGATGAAGCAGGTGATATGGTCTTTAATATAGACTATCATCGTGTCTATCTTGAAGTGCTTACGAAGTGGTTTGATATGTCGCTTGATGATGCACGGCTTATGTTGCCCGATCCGAAGCTCAATACAGGCATAGATAAGCTCGACCCGCTTCCTATTCTGCAAACACAAAAGAACTATGCAAATTATAAACCGAGTGCAGGGCAGCTTTCGATCAGCAGAAATTATCCGAATCCGTTTGTGAACCGGACGATCATCACACTTGATATTCCGCAGGCAGGGCTTGTGACACTTGATGTTTCATCGATTGATGGCAAGTATAACCGCCGTATCTTTGCACGACAATTCGAAGCAGGCTCACAGAACATTCCACTCGATCTCGATCTGGCTTCAGGTAATTATCTTTGTGTTGTTCGTTCAAACGGAATGACGGCATCGAAGATGATTCAGTGTGTTAAATAGACGTATTGACGTTTTGAGATATGGCGTATAGGAAAGAATTTAATATCTTTCCTATACGTCTGTTATTATTACAATTCTTTCCGATCAACATTTGAAATATTTTTTCCCCATATTATTTTTTGCTCTCTTCGGTGCGTCTTCGCTTCAGGCGCAGAGTTGCGATAGTGTGAAGGAATGCGCCTATAAAGCAATAACGATTACCGTCACCAGCGGCAAAGGTGCGCAGTATGTTGATGTTGATACTTCTTATCGTCTGAGAAATATTGATACCGCTATCACATTCGAAGCATGGATCAAACCGCAGATTCAGCCCGGAAAGAAAGTATTTGTAGCAGGAATATGGGGTCCGAACAGAGATAATAATGACGACTGGGTTTGTTATATTGGCGATACGAAAATTTATTTTGCACTGAGCGCACCAAATTCTTTTAAGGGTGACGTTGATAATACGATCGCTATTGCCAATGTTCCTGATCTTTATACACGCGGCTGGGTACACATTGCCTGCGTGTGGGATGGCGTCTCCGAAGAAGCAAGAATTTTAGTTGACGGAGTAGAACTTGCAAGAACCCGTAATGCTGCTTATCCCATCTCCGTCCTTCATCATCAGGAAGATAATAAATTACAACTTGAAATAGGAAGCTGCAACGGACTGTATGATGATACATTAGTCAACCGCGCTTTCAAAGGCCAGTTAGATGAAATTCGTATCTGGAGCCGCGCACTTTCGAACAACGAAATCCTTTGCCAGAAGAACAGATCACTTGAAGGCAATGAAAAAGATCTTGAGTTATATTACCGTGCAAATGATTCAAGCTATATTCACACCCTCTGCGATGCAACAGGGCATGGGCATGCAGGATTAGAGCGCAGCGGAGCTGCAATGTATCCCAGCGACCGCACCGTTCCGGCAACATTTACGCTGACGCCAAACGCGCTGAATGCTTCGCTCATTTGTGTGGATGATTCAGACTTTAGTTTTACACTGCTTGATACTTCCTTCTGCGGCAATTCTTTAGTTGCCTATACGTACGGCGGTTCTTCTGCTCTTTACTCGTTAAGCCAGACGACATTCAATACGCAACAAGGTGTACCCATTACATTTACCCTGCATTTTAAAGGAAATTTAACGGGACCTCTTCCAACAGATCTTTACATTCAAAATAATAATCGTTGCGGAGATTATTTAAAAATTCCGATCGCCATAAATCGTGAAACGCAGTTGCATTATAGTTCTTCATCACTACTTTTTGATACGCTCTTAGTCGGCTGTACGGAGAAAACTTTTTCGGAGGATTCATTACGGATATGTAATCAAAGCAACATTCCTTTAAAGATCGATAGCATCACAAACAAGAATCCGAAATTTTCCTGGAAAGTTGTTCCCGGAAATGCAAACCTTCCGAAAACACTTCAGCCCGGTGAATGCTGGTCTATCCTCGTGCGTATGGATGTGAATGATACGACGAAGACGATGTATGATACGCTGCACGTTTATAGCGATGATAAATGTCCGGGCAGCGGGTTTATTCCATTGCAAGGACGAACACAGGATGTTTTTGTATTGCTGACTCCGAGCGCAAAATCGCAGATTCATAACATGGCTTTTGAGGCTGTTTGTCCCGGGCAGCTTTCAAATGTTCAGGACTATCAGTTCAGAAGCTTGATGACCGATAATGTCTATATAGATTCGATCATCTTCAGCACTCCTGAATTCTTCGGAAGAAAATGGACATTCCCGATCCTGATGAAACCAAAAACGGCATATCAGCCGGAGTTCATCCGTTTCCGTCCTTCAGCACCGGGTCCGTTTGCAGGGCAGATGCAGGTTATCAGCCATTACCGTGGATGCACGATTGTTAAAACAGTAGATTTCACCGGCACAGGAATTTCTGTTGATGTTGCATTTACTACGCCGAATATTTTATTCGGCAATGTCTCTATCGGCAAAACGTCACAGAAATCTGCAACGGCAAAAAATACAGGTACCGATCCGAGAAATATGTCTTCCTACCTGAAAGTCGGAGATGTATTTACCATTGTTGCAGGTAAAACATTCGGGCTTGCCCCGGGACAATCATCAAATATTACCATTGAATTCAGACCACGAGAGCCAAAGACGTATAATGATACGCTTTGTATATTCGATCTGCAATGCTATGGTACGATCTGCATTCCTATCAGCGGAACTGGTGTTTTCGAAAAGTTAGAATTCGCTCCGCCTTTTGCAGATATTAAAAATGTATTGGGATGCCAGTGTAAACAAACAGTTGATACTGTTACGAATATTTCCGGAGTGCCCATCACGATAACAGGTGATGTGCTCAATGATCCGAGCGGGACATTTACTTTACTAAATCATATAACACCCCGTCAGTATTTGGATAAAGAAAGTTTTATTTATCAGATCAAATATTGTCCGAATGACATATTAAATGATCGTGCCGATAGAGCATACATTCAGATCAATCTTTCCGATGGTACGAATTATCAAATGCTGCTTCAGGGATCGAGCATGGTGCCGAAACTTGATGTAACGCCTTTGACAACATACGGTCAGGTTGAGGTTGGCTGGCAGAAAGATGACAGTTTGACGATAGAAAATATTTCTGCCGTTCCTGTACATGTAACTTCCGTAGTTACTCCGGTTGGATTTACTCTGCTCTCGACAAGTCCGGCGTTACCGTTCTGGTTAAATCCGCGTGATTCGATCACCGCTCTTATACGGTTCGCTCCGCTTGCAGCGCAGAATTATATTGGCAATGTGACTGTCACGCTTGATACTCCGTGCGGAAAGCAGACAACAGGTGTGGTAACGGGAACAGGAACAATTATTAAGCTTGATGTGCCGGTTCAGCTTATTAATTACGGACTTGTGAAACCCTGCGATTGTCAGGAGCGTGAAATTCCTCTGACCAATGAAAGTGATTTTATTCCGATCAAAATTGATTCTATCTGGATCGACGATACAGGTTTGCCGAATCCGAACAAATCCGTTTTCAAATGGCGCTCGAAATTAACGGGTGATACATCAGGCACGTTTACTATTGCACCCAATACCGAGGATACGCTTGTCATCACATTCTGCCCGAACATTCCGGCAATCCCGCAGAACCTGACAATGAATGCGCAGATCCATATCAAAGCAAGTACGAAAGTATGGAATAAACAATTTGACACGTATCTTTCGGGGAGACGTGAGATGAACTTCCAGCCAAATAAAGCGCTTGTGCAATTCCCGATCACCAGAGTTGATGTCAATGCTGCACCGATCAATGTCAGTGTTTCAGTCCCCGATGCCTTCACGAATCCGAGCGGCGACAGCATCATTTTTACGAAGGCGGTATTTGTCCCCGATCAACGTGTCTTTACTGTTGCTGAATGTGCAAATAAGCCATTGCCATGGGTTGTCTTGCGCGGACAAAAACTTTGCCTGAACTTTGGCTTCCTTCCTCGCGCTCCGAAACTCTATACGGCAAGATTAAATCTTTATACAAGTTTTCCGTGTGACGGAATTGATACATCAATCCTCATAACAGGTCAGGGCTTTGCTCCTGCGTATGGCGATGCAATGGCATTCGATACGTCGAAGATCAATCAGGATTCTTTCCATATCACAACGTGCGATACGTTAGTTATCCCTGTTCAGATCACACGTGATATTCCACAGAGCATTATTGATATGCTGTTCCATCTTGGATATGACACCACGAAACTGAAATTCTTAGATATTCAGTCACCATATACCAATCAGGCAACAGCGCTTGATAGCTCGGGTGTATGGGGTGATCTGAAAAATGCGCGTGATGTAAAAGCAGGTACAGTTGCTTTTATCCGCTTCCTGCCCAAAGGTGACACAGCGAATTTTAAGATGACGCTCGATAATATTAATTTTGACAGCGACTCCATCGTCTTTTATAATATTGTCGTAAGCAATGACCGGGCTACGATCATCATTGATGATCCGAAGATCAGTATCCAAAAACAAACGGATTTCGATACTGTCTTTGTGAAGCAATGTAAAGATATGAGCATTGTTGTTCGCAATCCGGGGCAAGTACCAATCAGGTTTGATTCACTTGGTACGCTTCCGGCATACCATAAAGTTGTTGCATCGGATAAGCCATATCCATTGACACTGCAGCCGGGAGATTCGATCATATTGACGGTGCGGTTCTGTCCGCGTGCTGATAGCTTGATCGATACATCGATCTTTGCATATTCCAATATGCCATGCCCGATCATCGATACCGGGCATCTACATAGTTATGGCTACGCTCCGCCATTTCCGTTCACACTTTCATTTGATCCTCGAATCGGTTTTGTTGATACCGTCGGTGGTGTGATAGGTGATACCATTAGCGTATCTGTTTTTATAGATCGTGATATGCCGTTGACTCCTGTTGATATGCGCTACACATTATTCTATGATAAATATGCTCTGCAATATCAAAGCGCAGTATCAAAATATTCAAAGGCATCTGTTACGTATGTTCCTGGAAGAATTGATATTGATCTGCTTGGGTGCGACAGTGTGGTCAAAGGCGAAATCACAAGATTGAAATTTCGTCTTGATGTACCGGATTCGACGATTTCATCACTTGTACTTATTCCAAGGAAATTTACGAGTGATTCGATCATGTTCATTAAGCCTGTTCCGACAGGCGATACAAGTGCTGTGAAGATCGATCCGCGTTGTTCAATCAGTACATTATTATTCAAAGGCGGAGTGAATTCTTTTGCCGATCCGTATCCGAATCCGACCACAGGAAAAGTGGAAACGGAAGTGCAGTTCTTCGAAGATGTAAATCCGAAACTTACTATTTATGGAAATGCCGGTGCGAAGATCATGGATGTGCTCAACGGATCACTCGCCATGAAAGGCGGAAGATACAAAATTGCATTTGATGTATCGCAACTTGCCGAAGGTGCTTACGTACTTGTTTTTGATGCAGGTGAATTCCACTCGACAAAAAGGATCGTGGTAAGAAAATAGCCGGGTAAAATTATCACTGCTGAGTTTTATTGATCACTTATGAAATAAAGAATTTTTTGGTGAAGCAACTACTTTCTCTCACATTCATCGTTTTGTTTTCCATAACTCTGCGTGCCCAGAATGCAGAGCAGACTGCAAAGCCAAACACGGATAGGCCTGCGGCTTTTCGCTTTGGCGTCTATGGAGATTATTCCTGGAATTTTCATAAGACAACAGCAAATGTCTATTGCTGCGATGCCGGCTGCGGAGAATTCGGTAACGGAACCGGAAAAGGATTTGCGGCAGGCTTGCTTGGTGAATTGCCCGTATTCGGAAAGTTCGAACTCTACATCAATGCAGGTGTCGCTCAGCGCGGAGGAAGTTTTGCCGACGCTATCAATAGCAAGGATACCGTTCTCGATCCGAACACGAATAAATACAATAAGCTAAGTGTGACAAACACTTATACTGCTTCTATTCTTGAGATCACCTCTGCTGTCGGATTAAAATTCACTCCCATCAAAAAATTTCCGATCTATGTCAAAGGCGGCTTCGCAATTAATTTTCCGATGACTTCCACCTTTACGCAGACCGAACATATCACGACACCGCAGGGTGTTGTCTATCCACAGACAGGTACGACAACAAAAGTTGATGGCAGCGGCGCTATTATTAACATCAAACAAACCTATGGTGCAAGTGCTGCACTTGGGTATCCTTTTTTCATCAATGCCCCAAACCTCGGTCAAATATTTTTTTACGGTCTCTGCTCTTGAACGTGCCAACGCTTTTGATTGCGTTG
>Ga0206887_10115_pt2 | contig 12111 bp, 13 predicted proteins | sample Alteio_BWOrgHeat_89_FD_153248 | JGI IMG/M metagenome (GOLD analysis project Ga0206887, IMG submission 153248) | Enriched cells from forest soil in Barre Woods Harvard Forest LTER site, Petersham, Massachusetts, United States - Alteio_BWOrgHeat_Nextera3 ...
GTCCAGAAAGCCGCCTTGGTGGCGTGGCCACTGGTGAGGATGGCTGCGCGGTCCTTCAGCGAGACGCCGTAGACGCGGGCCTTGCCGCCGGTGGCCAGAACGAGTTCGTCGCCAAGTGTGGAAGCTACCTGGAAGTGGGGGGACGCACCTGGTGATGTCTTGGCGCCGGGCGCTTCGCCAACGATGGTGTAGCGGTCGTCATCAATGGACTGGACGGAGCGGATCTTGCCGTCGGGGCCCTTTTCATACCAGTCGTTGACGGGGATGCCGTGGCCGTCGGTATATGCGCCAGTGCCGATGGTGGAGTGGCCGGGGCCGGTGACGAGGTTTGCATAGTCGTAATAACAGTCGGTGTAATGCACGCCCTGCTTCAGGAACAGGTTCCAGCCGTTCTTTGCCTTAAAGTCGGAGCGCCAGCGGTCCAGATAGTCGCCACGGAACTGGTCAAAGACGAGTTCAACAACGAGTTTGGGCGATCCGGTGTAAGCCTGCGCGTGGAGCGCGGGTACGGCCGCGGACGCAAGGGCAGCGACGAGCAGAGAGGCAGCAAAAGATCGGAACGAACGCATGCAGCCATGGTACTGCGATGGGCGTGGCGAATCCTTACAGGATTCTGACAATTGCGTCAGAGACTGCCATCGGCGAGTTGTGACGCCTAAAGCGCGCGGAACCGATACCATAGAGGAATGCTTGATCTTGCATACGTCCGGGGCAATCTCCCGGAGGTGGAAGCTGCGCTTCGCCGCCGTAACGCTGACCCCGCCGCCCTGCTGGGCGATTTTGCCGCCATCGACTCCGCTCGCCGTGAAGCCATTACTGCCGTGGAGCAGTTGAAGGCCAAGCGCAACCGCCTTTCGGAAGAGATTGGCAAGCTGAAGCGCACAGGTGGCGATGCCACCGCGTTGACCGAGGAAGTCCGCGCTCTGCGCGAGGAATCGGAGTCGCTGGAAGCTGCTGCCGCCGCACATGACGCTAAGCTGCGCGCCATCCTGGAAGCGATCCCGAACATTCCCGACGCCAGCGTTCCCGATGGCAAGGATGAGACCGGCAACAAGCTGGAAAAGACGTGGGGTGAGCCGAAGACGCTTGCCCATGCGAAGCCGCACTGGGAGATCGGTGAGGTGCTGGGCGTGCTGGATTTTCAGCGTGCCTCCAAGTTTTCTGGTTCGCGTTTTGTGGTGCAGGTGGGCGCGGGTGCGCGGCTGGAGCGTGCGCTGGCGAACTTCATGCTGGATCTGCACATCAACGAACACGGCTACACGGAAGTGATGCCGCCAGTGATGGTGAATTCGCAATCGCTGTTTGGCACGGGACAGTTGCCGAAGTTTGCCGAAGACCTGTTTCACTGCGACGACAAGGGAGCTTACGTTCCCGGCGAGTTACAGGACAACGATCACTGGTTGATACCCACCGCCGAAGTGCCGGTGACGAACCTGTATCGCGACGAAACGATTGAGCTGAATCCTACGATCAGCTATTGCGCTTACACGCCGTGCTTCCGCAGCGAAGCGGGCAGCTACGGACGCGATGTGCGCGGCATGATTCGCCAGCACCAGTTTCAGAAGGTGGAATTGGTAAAGTTCACCACGCCGGACAACAGCATGGCGGAGCTGGACAAGCTGACGCTGAATGCTGAGGCAGTTCTGGAGAAGCTGGGACTTCCCTATCGCCGCATGTTGCTGTGCACTGGTGACATGGGTTTTGGATCGATGAAGACCTATGATCTGGAGGTCTGGTTGCCGAGCCAGAACACCTATCGCGAGATTTCTTCGTGCAGCAACATGGGCAGCTTCCAGGCTCGGCGCGCGAATATTCGTTATCGTCCTGCAGGACAGAAGAAGACGGAGTTCGTGCATACGCTGAACGGTAGTGGTCTTGCCGTTGGACGCACGTATCTTGCGATTCTGGAAAACTATCTGCAGGAAGATGGCAGTGTCCGTGTGCCGGATGTGCTGGTGCCGTACATGGGCGGATTGACCGTAATTACAAAGCAGGCAGGGCTATAAGACGATGCTGAAGACACTGCGCAGCTACCTGTTCTGGACGTATGAACGCGGCAGCTTTCACTATGACGTGATGGTGACGCTGATTCTGTTGTTCATCTTTGTGTCGCCGCACTTCGTTAACTTCCGCGATCGCCCGGTATACAACCTGCCGTCGCAGATCATGGTGCAGAACGATGGGACAGGAAGCATTACCTACGAGGTGAAGTCAGGCGACGTGGAGCAGAGCCTGCAGCACGTCTCCGGCAATGACCCGGAAAAGCGTATGCGCAGAGCGCTGCGCCGGCTGATTGAGCCGATCGCAGGTGATGTTCTGATTGAGCGCTATGAGCCGATCAATGGCGTAGATGGGCAGATTACGTCGTACCGCGTCTGGGCTCATCGTTAATATCGCAGCACCCTCGACGCAGCCATCCCGCTCAAACCTGTGTCTAAATGAATTGGTTTGAGGGCCACAGGAGCAAGATGACTTTTTTCGCACGCACGACCGCCGCAGCCGCTATTGTTCTGACCACCTTCACCGCAGCGCACGCGGCCAATGATCCGGCACTGGATAAGACATTGCGCGATCTCGACGCTGCCTCCGCGAAGTTTCAGAGCGCCGAGGCTGACCTGCGTTGGGACCAGTTTGAGAAGGTAGTGCGTGAGACGACGTCGCAGTTTGGCTCGGTGTACGTGATCCGTAAGGGCAGTTCCACGGAGTACGGTGCGACGTTGACCTCGAAACAGGGCACGCCGCCCACAAAGTATCTCCACTTTGCGAATGGCAAGGGCGATATGTACGACGTGATTGCCAAAAAGGACACGCCGTTGAATGCGGGGCAGGACAAGGCGCGCGTGGAGAGCTTTATCACGCTGGGTTTTGGCGGCAGCGGCAAAGATCTGGAAAAGCAGTGGACCATTACGCAGCAGGGCACAGAGACAGTGGACAATGTACCCACCGTAAAGCTGGACCTGGTGCCCAAGGACCCATCCGTGGCGAACATGTTCACTCACGTGACGATCTGGATCGATACGACGCGTGGTATCTCGCTAAAGCAGCTTTCGTATACGCCTGAGGGCGATACGCGTACCGCGTTCTACACGAACATTCGCTACAACAAGTCGGTGGATACGAAGAAGTACGCGAAGAAGTAGCCTTCCCGACTACTTCAATCCAAATAGTTTGGCGGCGTTGTCGTGCAGGATGGCTTGTTCTTCCTGCGCGGTGAAGCCCAGGGAGCGTACGGCTTTGAGCGCGTCGCCGGGGTTGTCGACTGGCCAGTCCGAGCCGAACAGGAAGTGATCAGTGCCGATCTTTCGGATTGTCCAGACGAGTTCCGGCACCACTGGCGAGCCCTGGTAGGCGACGGCGATGGCGGAGAGATCGAACGAGACGTTCGTGGCCATGCCGAGTTTGCTCAGCTGCGCGAAGGTGATCGCTTCGCGGAACTGGGAGAAAAACATGTGCGCCAGAACGATGTGCGTCTGCGGATGCTGCACGGCCAGGAGCAGGAATTTGCCAGTCTGGCTGGGGTCCCACGGTTTGTAGGAATCAAACAGGATTGCAAGGCCCAGCTTGCCGCATTCCGCCGTCACCACGCCAACTGCGGGATCGGAAACATCGAAATTCTGCGTATTGGGGTGGAGTTTGATCTCGCGAACACCGAGTTTTGCGAGGCGACGCAGTTCTTCGAGGGCGGCTTCGCCGTCCAGTGGATGGACTGACGGGACGGCGTAGAACCTTCCCTGTGACGCTGCTGCGGCTGCGATCACGCGGTCGTTGTTGGCGCGGGTCTGCTCCGGCTGGCCTTTGGCCGCGATCACTATCAAGGCGCTTTGCCGTACGCCTGCCTGTGCGTCGAGCTGCAGCAGTTTTTCTGTGCCGATGGGTTGATCCGCCTTGACCGCGTCGCCATCGCCGAAACGAATGTGGGCGTGCGCGTCAATCACGGGCCCTTTGTACTGCTGCGCGAATCCTTGACCACCGGAAACACCGAGTATCAGAAGCGCAATTGCTACAGGGAAGTTTCGTTTCATAGCTCGCGGATACGTTTGGGATGGTGGTGCGGTTCCTGATTTTTCTTGTGATGTACTGGCATGCAGGCTGGAACTAACCTTTTTTCGATTGCCGGGTCTATCACTACAAGATCGGATCTTCTGGCTACCGGAGTCAGCGCACGATGGGTACACAGATTGTTGGTAGTGGTTTGGCGGCGGGCACTTTGAACGACCCGGCCGTAGGAAGTGTTTTCAATGCAGGCGGAGCATTCGGTCCGGGCATTGTCGCGGTAGAATCGCCAGCAGTGGCGAAAGCAGCGGCAGGTCGGGCAGGACGAGCGGCGCTGACACCAGCGCAGATGGAAGCGCGGGCGCAGCAACGTCTGGAAGACGACGAGCTGATCCGGCAGGCGCAGAAGGGCCAGCGCGGTGCGTTTGACCAGCTTGTGCGGCGGTACGATGGCGCGGTATTACGCCTGGCGCTGCATATGCTTGGGAATGAACAAGATGCCCAGGACGTGCATCAGGAAGCGTTTCTGAAGGCGTACCGGCATCTGCAGAATTTTCGGTTTGAGTGCTCGTTTTATACGTGGCTGTACCGGATTGTGACGAACCTTTGCCTGGACGCGCTACGTCGGCGTAAGAGCCGCCGCGAGGATCCGAGCATCGTCACCGACAGTTCGGGTGACACGATTGACCTGATGAGCAGCGTGAGCGACGACCGCGCCGGGGCCAATCCAGACCTGGAACTGCGACGCAAAACTTTGAACCTGCGCATTCAAGAAGCGCTGGACCAACTGACACCGCGCGAGCGGACGGTGTTTGAACTGAAGCACTACCAGGGGCTGAAGCTTCGCGCTATTGGCGAGATGCTGCAGACCACGGAAGAGACGGCGAAGAACACACTCTTTCGAGCAACACGTAAATTGCGCGCCAATCTGGCAGACGCATAAAAAGCACCAAGGAACGCACAAGACGTTTCACCGGCACGACATAGCAGGACCCCACCGGCAAAGTCCGGGGCAAACCAGACGGCAGGCGATAGCGTTTTCGAAACGTTACGACCGGCCGCCGCCGAGCAACAACTTTCAGGAAGCCATACACAAGGAACACAGCGTCATGAAGTGCGATGAGGTAAAAGATCAACTGATTCTGCTGGCTTACGACGAGATCCCGGAAGAGGATCACGCGGAGCTTCAGCTGCATCTGCGGAATTGTAACGATTGCCAGGCCGAGGCGGATGCCATGGCCGAGCTGACAGCCCTTCTTTCCGAACAGACCCGACCGGAGGTTCCCGCGAACCTGCTGGCTGCGAGCCGTCTGCAACTGGATGAAGCGCTGGACGAAGCCAGCCAAAGCACGTGGCGGATGCGCCTGCGAAATACCCTGGTGGGTACATGGCAGCATCTGTACGCCGCGCCCGCACTGGCAACTCTACTGGTGGGTGTTGGATTTCTCAGCGGGAACATGCTGACCCGTTATCAACTGGCGACCACCCCGATTCCCCAGCCTGCGGTGATCTCCATGAACGATACGGAAGGTGCTGTGAGCAATATCAGTGGCATTCTTCCCTTGCCTGATGCTGACCGCGTGGAAGTTCGTTATAACCGCGTTGTTCCCATGACCATGCAGGGCCGTCTGGATGATCCGCAGGTGCGTCAGTTGCTGACGCTGGCGGCGCAGAAGGGTTTGAACAACGATGTTCGCGAAACCAGCGTGGACCTGCTGGCAAAGGAATGCGTTGCAGGACATCACTGTGAACATGGCGATGGCGACCGCACCGGGGTACGCGATGCGCTGCTGGTAAGTCTGCGTTATGACAAGAGCCCGACGGTTCGCCTGCGCGCCCTGGAAGGTTTGCAGCGTTTCATTGGTGAAGACCTGCGCGTACGCGATGCTGTGCTGGAAAGCCTGATGCATGATTCCAATGCCGATGTGCGAACACGCGCCATTGCGATGCTGGAACCGGTGGAAGGCGACACCAGCGTACGGCAAGTGCTGCACACGGTTTCCACGCAGGACGATAACCCCTACATCCGCAATGCATCGATGCAGGCGCTGGGGAACATCGATGGCATTCAGTAATCTGGCTGCGGCCGCGATCTCCATCACGTTGCTGGCGGTACCGGTTGCGCATGCGCAGGACGTGCTGGTGTGTGCGTTGGAATCGCCACCGATGTATGGTGCGGGAGCCGGCGGGCACAGCACACCCGTGCAGGGCTACCTGGGCATCATGTTTCACGATGTTTCTGACTCTACGTACAACTCACAACATTTAAGAGACAAACGTGGCGCTGAGATCGTGATGGTGGATCATGATGGGCCTGCCGGTAAGGCTGGTTTGCGTGAGCATGACGTTGTTCTAAGCCTGAACGGAACTACCGTGGAAGGCGAAGAGCAACTGCGGAAGCTGCTGCACGATATGCCGTCCGGCAGAACGATTTCGCTTACCGTGTGGCGCGATGGCATGGAGCGTTCCTTGTCGGCCACGCTCTCTACGCGTGAGGAAGTGGATAAGCAGGCGCGGTTGCAGCGTTGGACCGTGCCTAATCCAGACGAAAACACAGCTTCCACAGAACCTGCTCCTCCACCGGCAGCGCCGAAGAGTAGTGGCGTGTTTGGTCATTCGTTCATGTCAAGCCATCTGTTACCGCTGTTGCCTGTTTACACCGGCGCTACGGTGGACACGATGGGCGCACAGCTTGCGGATTACTTTGGCGTGAAGGATGGCAACGGTTTGCTGGTGCATGCCGTAGAAGGCAACAGCCCCGCTGCTGCTGCTGGCCTTCATGCGGGCGATGTGATCACACGCATGAATGGAAACCGCGTGAATACTGAGAAGGACTGGACACGCGCGCTGCATGACGGCAAGGGCAAGCCCATCACCATGGTGATTGTGCGCGATCGTAAGGAACAGACGCTGACGATGGTGTCCGATGGCAAGAAGCGCAGTGAAGTCTCTGAACCTAAGTTTGGCGCGGAGAGCGGACCGATGCTGATGATGCGATAAGTGGCCATCACAAACAGTAAGAGGGCGCGGATATTCTCCGCGCCCCTTCTCTTTTCCTTGTGCCAGAAGGTTTAGTGACCGGCCATCTGTTCCGGGTCCACCTTGGCATTCTTGGGTGGGAGACGCATGAGCCAGACGAGCGGTGACAGTGCCATAACCACCCACGCGAGCATGGCAAAGGCATTCTTGTACGCGATCATGGTGGCCTGCTGCGCCATCTGTCCGAAGGCAGAGGCCATGGCCAGCGGTTGTGCCTGAGCGTAGCTCATGTGCAGGGCCGCGGCGAAGCGACTAGTGTATGCCTGCAAAGCGTAACTGCCTGCCGTAATATTCGCGCCCAGGTTGCTCATGTGCACCTGCGCTGAACGCGCCAGATACGTGGTGAGCAGCGCCGTTCCTGCCGATCCGCCGATGTTTCGAGCGAAGTTGGAGAGCGACGAAATCTGGTTGCTCTTCTCGCGCGGCACACCCACGTAATTCAGCGTGGAGATGGGAATGAAGATGAACGGCAGGCCGATGACCTGCAGCATGCGCCACAGCGTTACTGTTCCGAACGAACTGTAAAGATCGAGTCGTGTGAGGTTATACAAACCCGCAGCGACTGCCATATAACCCAACATCACGGTCAGGCGCGGGTCTCCCTTGCCCAGTGTTTTGCCCGCGACGGCCATCATCACCATCATGACCAAGCCGGCTGGACTGAGGACTTTACCCGCGAGCTCAGCGGTGTAACCAAGCATCGTTTGCAGATACTGCGGGATGAGCACCGTCGATCCGAACAACACCATGCCGAGCACCAGTTGCAGGAAGACGGCAGTGCCGAAGTTACGGTTCTTCAACAGCTTCAAGTCCACGATGGGGTCGGGGTGGTTCCACTCCCAGAAGACGAAGAAGATGAGGATGATGACGGCGAGAGCGGCGGTGAGTTGGATCTCGCCGGAGCCGAACCAATCCTTCTCCTGCCCCTTGTCCAGTGTGAATTCCAGCAGTCCTACACCCAATGCGACGCTGATGAGACCGATGAAGTCGACGGGATCTTTGCGCTTGGTGCGTGCTACAAGCTCTGGCGGGTCCTCGACCATGCGGTTCGACAGATACAACGACAGCAGGCCGAAGGGCAGGTTGATGAAGAAGATCCAGTGCCAGTTGTAGTTGTCGGTGAGCCATCCACCCAGTGTGGGGCCGATGGCAGGCGCAACGACGACGGCAGCGCCATACATGGCAAAGGCCTGGCCGCGCTTTTCAATGGGGAAGGTATCGGCCAGGATGGCCTGTTCGCTGGGAGCGAGACCGCCGCCGCCAAGTCCTTGAAGAATACGCGCGAGGATGAGGAACGGCAGTGTGGGCGCAAGGCCGCACAACAGCGAACACGCCGTGAACATGACCACGCAGGTCATGTAAAAACGCTTGCGCCCGATGCGATTGGAGATCCATCCGGAGATGGGAAGGATGACGGCCGATGCCACCAGATAGCTGGTGAGCACCCACGTCGCTTCGTCCTGCGATGCACCTACGGAACCCGCGATGTGCGGTAGCGCGACGTTTGCGATGGAGGTATCCAGCACCTCCATAAACGTGGCGATGGTAACGGTCATGGCCACGAGCCACGGGTTGTGCTTCGGCTTCCAGACAGCTTCGTGATGAATTGTGGTCGTTGCAGCCATATCAGGTTACTGATATATAGAGTATCAGGGACCTGATACGGATGCGGAAATCGAAACAGGAAATTCGGGACGACGCTGCCCTCCGCATTTCGCTTGCGATGAAGCGGCTGGTCAGCACGGGACGCCTGCTGCTTGAGGCGGAGCTGGAGCCCGATGGCATTACGCTGGCACAGTTGCGCATGCTGAAAACGCTGGAGGAGACAGCGGAGCTCTCGTCCGCGGAACTGTCGCGCGCCTGCTTTGTGACGCCGCAGAGCATGCAGACGCTGGTGGCGCGGGCTGAACGCGAAGGATGGATCAAGCGCTCCCCTTCTCCGCAGAACCGCCGCATCCTGACAACCACGCTGACAGCGAAGGGACGGGGCGTATTGGAACGCGGCATGGAGCTGTGGACCATCATTAGCAGGGAGATGTGGGGTGGAATTCAACTCTCTGAGATGGAAGAACTGCACCGCATTTTGAATCTGGCCGTGGAGCACCTGCAGCCTCGCCTGAACGACCTGCATGACCGCCCCATGCTGAAACATGGTCCTGTTTAAGTTTCCCCCTGTCTGCATAGGCGATTTACCCTAGAAGGCAGACGCTAATGCCATCCGTAAAAACTGATCTCGCCATCACACTTGCCGACGTAGAGGCCGCGCGCGAACGTGTACGCGACGCCGTGTACTACACGCCGTGCGCCTTCTCTCACACGCTGACAGAACTGACCGGGCAACAGGTTCACCTGAAACTGGAAAACCTGCAGATGACCGGCGCCTTCAAAGAGCGCGGTGCGCTGAACCGAATTAGCCTGCTCACTCCAGAACAGGCGCAGCGCGGTGTGATTGCGGCATCCGCAGGAAACCATGCACAGGGCGTGGCTTATCACGCAACGCGTCGCGGAATTCGTTCCACCATCGTGATGCCCGAACCGACACCGATGGTGAAGGTGAATGCGACTCGCCGCTTTGGTGCGAACGTGATTCTGCATGGGCCGAACTACGACGCTGCGTACGCGGAAGCGCGCAGGCTGTGCGATGCCGAGGGCCTTACGTTCATTCATCCTTTCGATGACCCGGACGTCATCGCCGGTCAGGGCACGATCGGCCTGGAGTTGCTGGAGCAGGTGGATGGGCTGGAGGCTGTTGTCGTTCCTATTGGCGGCGGTGGACTGATTGGCGGCATTGCCTGCGCGGTGAAGTCGCGCAATCCGAATATTCGCGTGGTGGGAGTGCAGACTTCGCGACTGCCCAGCATGAAGGCTGCTGTGGAAGCGGGGCATCCTGTCACGATTGACGCTGCAACCACCATTGGCGATGGCATTGCCGTGCGCCGCAGCGGCGACATTACGTTGCCCCTGGTGCAGAAGTACGTAGACGAGATCGTCACCGTAGATGAAGACGAAATTGCTGCGGCGATTCTCGTCCTGCTTGAACGTGAGAAGACGCTGGCGGAAGGCGCCGGTGCTGCCGCTCTTGCTGCGTTGCTGCAAAAACGGACTTCGCTGAAGAATGCGAAAACTGCGGTTCTGGTGTGCGGCGGCAACATTGACGTCACGTTGCTGAGCCGCATCATTGAACGCGGTCTGGTGCAGGATGGACGTCTGATCCGGCTGCGCATTCACCTGCTGGACCGTGCGGGTGCTCTGCAGGACCTGACCACACTGATTGCGAAACATGGCGTCAATATTGTGGATACGCTCTATAACCGCGCGTACTACGGCGTAAACCTGGGCGATACGACCATCGACATCACCATGGAAACGCGCGGGCGCGATCAGGTGGAAGAGCTGTTGAACGCGTTGACCGAGGGTGGCTACCGACACTCGCGGGTGCTTTAACTTCGTACCGATCTCGACGTCTTCGGCGTGATGACAAACGAAAAAGGATGCGAGTTAATCGCATCCCTTTTCTATCTTGCAATGACTTGTTTGCAAGCTAGAGATTCAGTTTCTTGAACACGGAATCCGGGATGGCACGAACGACAGCCATGATGGGGCGCCACTTGGCGGGGACGTACATGACACCGCCTTCGCCCTTGGCGATAGCATTCGCGATGTCCTTCGCCACGGCGTTCACATCCGCGAACTTTTCACTGCCGGGCATGCCTGCTGTCATCGCGGTTTTCACCGGGCCGGGCTTGATGGTGAGCACTGCTACACCTTCCCGGTCGATACGGTTACGCAGGCCGTCGACGAAAGCTGTCAGGCCAGCTTTTGACGCGCCGTAGACGTAGTTGCTCTTGCGGCCTCGGTCACCTGCCACGGACGACAGCACTGCCAGCGTTCCGCGGCCCTGCTTCAGGCAGAAGTTTGCCAGCCATGTGAGCATGCTTACCGGGGCTGTGAGATTGGTATGCAGAATCTGTTCGGCATGAGCTACGTCCGTCTCTGCCTTGGGTTGTTCGCCAAGGATGCCGAAGGCGAGATACGCCACGTCCAGACCGCCGAGTTGGGTGATGGCATGCGCCAGCAGACCGGGGTGATCTTCAAGGCGATCCAGGTCAGCCGCTGCGATATCGACAAAAGCCGCGCCACGGACGCGGAGATCGCCCGCCATGGCACGCAGTTTCTCGTCAGAACGGCCCACGAGGAAGATGTTGGCTCCCTGTGCGGCCCAGATGCGGCAGGTGGCCTCTGCGATGCCACTGGTGGCACCTAAAACCAGGTAACGCTTGGGGTTATGCGAAAGATCGCGCGTTGGTAGGGGTGTTTCCAATGCGGTTGTTGTCTCAGCCATCGTTCGTTGTCCCTCAAGGAGGAGACTAACAAACGTCCTTTGCAGGCGGGTTATAGCCCGCCTTGCGTAGGAGACCGATCAACGTCTGCTGCTCGTCACGGCTGAGTTTTTCCATCAACAATCTGCTGGCTTCCAGGTGGACTTCCAGCATGCGTTGGCTGAGGCGTTGGCCAGCAGATGTGAGATGGACACGGACGATGCGACGGTCTTCTTCCGAGCGTTGACGCACAACCTGCTTTTTTTCCACAAGGCGGTTCACCAGGCTGGTGGCAGTGCTGAGCGGGATGTCCATGAAGTCTGCCAGCTCTGACATGAGCGCAGGCCCGTGCTGGTTGAGCCAACCGAGAGCGCGGCCTTCCTGCGGCGTGGTCTTGATCTTTTGCAGTGAACGCGAGCCGGGGGCCAATGACATCTGCCGGAACATGCCGTACAGGGCGATCAGGAACTCCATGGGAGTTTTGTCTTCAACGGGCGGTGTTTTCGGCGTGCGCGACATCTCTTGGCTCAGCATAAGCGTAGTTCTGCCCGCTTGAAAAGGTTCGATACCGTAATGACACAAAATTTTCCAAAATAATACGGAACCGGGATACTTCGATTGTCGTAGTATTGAAAAATCGAAGTACCGGAGTTGCTTCGCCATGGCCCAAACGGAAACTGTACTTTCCCCCGCCGAAATCCTTACCGAACGCCGCCGCATTTCCGCCGGGCTCCGCCGCCAGGCTCCGGACCTGCTGCAG
>Ga0206887_10199_pt3 | contig 12099 bp, 8 predicted proteins | sample Alteio_BWOrgHeat_89_FD_153248 | JGI IMG/M metagenome (GOLD analysis project Ga0206887, IMG submission 153248) | Enriched cells from forest soil in Barre Woods Harvard Forest LTER site, Petersham, Massachusetts, United States - Alteio_BWOrgHeat_Nextera3 ...
ATGCGACCAATGTACTTCCCGCAGGCCACCGGTTGCTCGATCGCCCTTCGGGCTCAATGTCAAATGTCGCCGGTACGGCGAGGATAAATTCACCGAAAAGACGCGTGAATTCGGCCACGAGGTCTTCCGCGACGTCAACCTCGGCGTAACTCTTTACATCAATGAAACTGGAGCGATCTCCGCGATTGCCGAATGAGAAATCTTTGCCGGCACTTGGTTGCTCGGCCGTGAAAGGACGGTTGTGGGTTTCGCTCTCGCCACTTCGGCGTCTTTCTGGGGTGAGGTCGGATTTCTTGTGCAAGCGAATGCAGTCGCTGTAAAATCGTCTCCTGGCGTCTTCTGATACGCGTCCTGGAGGAGCCTGACTATGTCGCGCCGCTTGGTTCTTTTCGGCACCCTTTTCACCGCACTCCTCGGCCTGGTTCCGATCACTCCCGGCGGCGCCAAGAAGGGGACGCAATACGCCATTCTTGTCGCCGTTTCCAAGTACGCCAAAGCCGATCAATGGCGGCCGTTGCCTTACACCATTGACGAGTTGGGCGAGTTCCGGGCCGTCCTGCTCGAAACCGGCTTCGCCAAAGAAAACATCGAATTCCTGCACGATCAGCAGACCGACGACAAGCTGCGCCCGACCGCGGTGAATCTCATCAAGATGATCAAGCTCATGCTCGGCGAAATCGGGCCGGAGGACACGCTCTTGGTCGCCCTCAACGGCCACGGCGTGCAGTACAAGGGGGCCGAAACCGGCTATTTCTGCCCCGTCAACGCCGACCTACTCGACAAGAAAACGCTGATGCCGATGGACGGCAAAGCCGGCATCTACGCCCTTTTGGAGCAGTGCAAAGCGCGGCGGAAACTGCTGATCGTCAACGCCTGCCGCAATGATCCGACGCGCGATGTGTCGTTTGCCGCCGAGCGGGTGCAAATCGTGGACAAGGACGAGAGCGAAGTGCCGAAGGGGATCGCGGCGATTTTCTCGTGCAAGCCGGGGCAGCGCAGTTATTACTACCCAGAAGAGGAAAAGATCAAGCGGAGCATGTTCTATCACCATCTGATCGAAGCCTGGCGCGGCAAATACGCGGACGGCGAGAAAGTGACACTAGATCACGTCTTTGATGTCGTGACGCGCAAGACCGCTGCTGATGCGCGCCGGCTCTTCAGCGAGGGGCAGACGCCGTGGCCGCGTCGGACATATGAGGGGGAATGGTTGTTGGCAAAGGCGGCGCCGATTGCGAAAAATTCGAAGCCCAAAGCCGGCGATGTCATCACCAACAGCATCGGCATGAAATTGACGTACATCGCGCCGGGGAAGTTCCAGATGGGTTCGCCGAAGGGTGAATTGGATCGCGAGCCGTTCGCCAAAGGAAGCGAATTCCATCACGAGGTGGAACTGACTAAGGGCTATTACCTGGGAGTTTATGCGGTGACGCAAGAGGAGTATGAAACGGTGACGGGAAAGACCCCGAGTTACTTCTCGGCCGATGGCGGCGGCAAAGCCAAAGTCGCCGGGCTGAACACGGCGCGGTTTCCGGTGGAGATGGTTTCGTGGGATGACGCAAAAGAGTTTTGCCGGAAGTTGAGTGTGAAGGAAGGGAAGACGTACCGTCTGCCGAGCGAGGCGGAATGGGAATATGCGTGCCGGGCGGGAACGACGACGCCGTTTCATGTTGGTGAGACGATTTCGACCGATCAGGCGAATTACAACGGGGAGCGGCCGATGAAAGTGGGGAGTTTCGCGCCGAATGAGTGGGGCTTGCACGACATGCACGGCAATGTTTGGCAATGGTGTGAGGATTGGTACGACGCAAAGTATTACGAAACGTCACCTAAGAAAAACCCCTTGAACGAAACCGCGGCCGAATACCGTGTGCTGCGTGGCGGCTGCTGGAACTCCTTCGAATGGCATTGCCGCTCGGCGTGCCGCAACGCTTCCACGCCCGATGACCGCGCCAAACATATCGGGTTTCGTGTTGTGTTGTTTTCGCCCTGAGCTCTCCGCGCGGGAATGACCCCTGTGCGAGAATCGCCAGGTCCACGGACTTGGCGAGCGAGCCGCGAGTGGAGTCCAGCACCGTTGTCCGGGGAGTAGCAGCCCCAAAGAAAAAAAGCCGCGCGCGGGCTGGTAGGCTCGCCAAACGTCCGTGCGGGCACTTTTCCTTGTAAATGGAATCGTGTGGGGCTGTTCTGGCCGGCTGCGCCCGCGGGGGGGAGGCGCTATTTGAGAAAAACAGCTCCCCGCCAGAAATTTACGAAGAATCTCGCCCTCACGTCGTTATGATGGCGAGAATCCCGTCCTCGTCATGGAGAACGACCATGCGTTCGCTCGCCGTTTGCCTCGTGTTGGCCTTGCCGCTGGCCGCCCATGCTCAGGACGACGATCTTGGTGTCCAAGCCCGCAAGGCGCTCGAAACGCACTGCTACCGTTGCCACGGCAAGGACGGCAGCAGCAAGGGACGCTTCGGCTATGTGCTCGATGTCAAGAAAATGGCCGAGAGCAAGAAGATCGTGGCGAAGAAGGCGGCCGAGTCGCGCATCTATGCCCGGCTCATTGATCCCGACGATCCGATGCCGCCCGAAGACGTGAAGGCACGGCCCAGCAGGGCGGAGATCGAAATCATCCGCAAATGGATCGAAGCCGGGGCGACCGATTTCGCGGAACCTGACGATTTGCCAGAAATCAAGCGCAAACCGGTCACGCTCCGAGAAACGTTTCAATTGATGCACGATCATCTGCTTGCCGCCGAGCAAACCGACAGCGCCAAGTATCAGCGGTTCTTCACGCTCACTCATTTGCACAACAATCCCAAAGTCACCGACCCGCAGATGCGGCTCTACCGGGCCGGGTTGGCGAAGATACTCAACAGCCTGAGCTGGCGCAAGGCGATTGTCTACCCGACGCCGCTCGATGTGCAGGGGACAATCCTGGCAATCGATTTGCGCGACCTGGATTGGGACCTGAACGGCAATTGGCTCAAGGTGATCGGCGCGGCGCCCGACATCAAGGGGAAGCTGCCGCCCTTGACGGTTGAGCCGCACAAAGGCTATCCCTACGCCCTGACGCACGAGCGCAATCCGGATGATGCGAAGCTGAACGCGCTGGCCAAACAGGTATATCGTCTGGCCGGCACCGAAGTCCCGGCGTTGCGCGCGGACTGGTTCATCGCCGCCGCATCGCTGCCGCCGTTGTACCACGAGTTGCTGAACCTTCCGGAGTATGTCGGCGACCTGGAACAACAACTTAAGGTCAATGTTGCTTACAATTTCCTGCGCGACAAGCTGGTTCGGGCTGGCTTCGGTAAAAGCAACGTATCGAGCCAGAACCGGCTGGTCGAACGGCACGACGCGACCTTCGGCATGTACTGGAAAAGCTACGACTTCAAGGGAGACGACGGCCGAGCTGTGTTGGTTCGCTTCCCGTTGGGGCCGCTCAATCTCTTCCCAGCGACGCGCCATCCGTACCAGGACCAGGCATTCGTCCACGACGGCGGTGAGATGATCTGGGCCTTGCCCAACGGCCTGCACGCCTACATGCTCACCAACGGCAACGGAAAGCGTATCGACTCTGGACCTGCCGAGGTAGTGCGCGACGAAAAAGAGACCGCCGGGCGTGGCCCGGCAATCTTCAACGGCCTCTCTTGCATGGCGTGCCACAAACACGGCATGATCGAATTGCCCCGGGACGACATCCGCGGTGCGTTGCAAGGAAAGGTGCGCGACAAGGTCCGCCGACTCTATCCGGAAAAGAAGTTCATGGATCGCCTGCTCGAAGACGACGAACGCGATTACCTGACGGCCGTCGACCGCGTGATTGCTCCTTATCTTCGCGTCGGCGCGGACAAGAAGAAGGACATCAAGCAGTTCCCGGAAGTTGTCAGTGCCTTGGCGACCCCCTATCTCAAAGGGGGTGTCGATCTGGACCAGGCGGCGTTGGAGCTGGGTCTTGAGCCTGCGGAATTGAAAGCTGCGATCAAGGTCAATGGAACGTTGCGTGACCTGCTCGGACTGAGAGTATTGAGTAGTGGTGGGCAGCTCAAGCGGCAGACATGGGAATCGGTGCGCGAAGTTTACTCGCCGTTTCAGGACGCCGCGGTGGAACTGCAACTCGGTACGCCGGTGCGATTGCGCCGTCTACTAGCGGACTGACCGTTGTCCCAGCATCTATTTGGAGCACGCCGCGCGGGTAAGCACCGGCACTTGCACGTGCCGAGTGTTAAATATAAGGGGAATATCAATGACTATTCGCTACATCTTTCGGTTGATTGTTCTTGCGCTCGTAATCATACATCCTAATGTGGTCCACGCCCAATCGAAGAACAGGACCCTTCTTGACGCAACTGGCGAATTGTGTGACGAGGTAAAGAAATTCCTAGACGTAAGAGGCAAGAACAAGATTCGCATCTCGCAGGTGGTCCCTGATGGGGATGAACAGGACCGCATCTCAGCAATCCCACTCTTGAAGGAGGCGTTCCGCCGCAGTCTACTGGAAAGGAAAGTGGAGCTGGTCTCGGCCAGCGCGGATTACACGCTCCTGGCAACATTCAAGGCAATCGAAAATATCGCTTCCAATCGACAAGCAGTGCTTTTGAAAGCCACCCTTACCGACACGCGAACCGGTACTGATCATCCATTTCTCGGCCTGATTGACAAAAAAGTTAGCAAGTTTTACTACGACAACCTCCCCGATGTAGTCAAGACTATCGGAATCAATTCCTATGCCCCTCCAGGAAAAGAACCGGATCTTCAGCCAGGCGTCGATCATCCGGAATGCCACTTCGATGGCACGCGCATTCTGGCGGCCAAAGGCGCCCCGTTTGCCATTGAAGTCCTGGTTGCTCCGGAGGCGCATGGGAAGCGGAAGCCGGAAGACTACAAGGAACAGTCGCCTCGCGACGAGAAAGGACTCGCGTTTGTCCCCATCAAGCGCGGCGAGGCCTACGGCGTGCGGATATACAATTTGGCCGACTACGAAATAGCTGTCGATCTGCGCCTGGACGGCATCAATATGTATTACTTCAGCAAAGAGCGCGACAAAAAGGGAAATCCGGCGTATCGCTACGTAGTGCTGGCCCCCAAAAGTTCCGTGGTTATTCGAGGTTGGTTCGTGACTTTGAACGATTCCGATGAATTCCTGGTGGTGCCGCGTGAGAAGAGCGTTTTCGCCCAGCTCAGCGCTGGCAATCCCGCGGAAGTCGGCACCGTCACGGCCTTGTTCCATCGCGCCTGGGACCGGAAGTTACCGCGCCCCGCCGATGAGCCTGCCAGCTCCAACGAACATAGCCTGTCCGCTGACGCGACCGGTCGCGGCCAGCGGTTTCAAGAGAAGTTCATCGAAGTAGACTACGCCGTCGGCACCTTCCGTGGTTCAGTGTGCGCACGCTACACCAAGTAAGAACTCTCAATTCCTTGCGGAGATTTCAAATGCGGCGATTTCTCTTGCTTGCACTTGCCCTAGTCAACATCGCGACGCCCGCGCTCGGCCAACCGGAACCGAGCCGCATTTTCGCGTTCTTGGTCGCGTGCGGCGATTACGATCCATCGGAGCTGAAGGCGGTGCCGTTCACACTGCCCGAAATGAATCAATTTCGCGACGTGTTAATCAATTCGGGCGTCCCCGCCAAGAATGTCATTTACCTGCACGATAAGACCGATCAACCCGGCCGGCTCATTCCCAACCGCGCGAACATCCTGCGAGAGTATCGTCTGCTCTTGGAACGACTGAGGCCCCAGGACTCGCTTATCGTGGCGTTAAGCGGCCACGGCGTCCAGTTCAAAACTGATGCCACGGGTTATTTCTGCCCGCTCGACGCGAAACTCGTTGGGCGGGACGCCAAGAAAACGCTGGTTCCGCTGGCCGGCGACGACGGACTGGTGACTCTACTGGAACAGGCAAAAGCCGAACGAAAACTGGTGCTCGTCAATGCGTGCCGCGATGATCCAGCGGCGGACGCAGCGCTCGCCGCCCAGAAATTCGAGTTTCGCAACGACTACAACGAGGAGGCCCCCAAGGGAACAGTGATCGTTTTCGCGTGCGGCAAAGGCCAACGTAGCTATTTCTATCCGGGCACCGAGATGCGATTTGATCGCCGCAGCCGAAGCTTGTTCATGTATCATCTGACGAAGGCCTGGGATGGTGAATATTCTTGGCCGCGACCCGAAGCGTACGAAAAAGCCCGCCAAGGCGGCGGGGAGATGCCCCAGCGCAGGAAGGTGACTCTCGACCATGTCCTGACCGAAACCCTGGAACGTGTCGAGTCCGACGCGATCAAAGATTTTCGAAATAATCAGATTCCGCTCGTGAAGAAATCGTTTTCAGGATCATGGCTGCTGGTCCCCGAATACGAAACAAGAGACACCGCGCAGACCGCCAAGGAACTGGCGCCGAAAATCACGAAGGCCATTATTGCCAAGCAGGGGTCGGCCCAATTTCGTGTCGCCGTCTTCGCGCCGGGCGACGAAAAAGGCCGGGTGACGGTGAAAAATGCAAATTCATCTCTGTCGCTCCAGGGCGAGTTGATCAATCAATTGATGCAAATCGGCAAGGGCAAATTCTTCGTCCTCGATCGAGCAGGCTTGACGCGCGAGTTTCTTGCCAGCCAGGTGGATCCAGCCGGGATCAACGCCGACGATCCCAAGGGAAGCGCCAATTTACTTGCCAAAGTTGGAATCGACGTAGCAATCCTGACCGGCTTCGATATCAATCGCAAATCGGTCGACGTGCCCGTCGTGCTCGTTTTTGGAGACGGATCCGCCACCAATCTGGATGGCGTGACTCAAACATTCCCGCCGGGCATCACGCATCCGTCGGGACGGTTTTCCGTGGACATTTTGATGCAAAAGCCAGGCGGCGAATGGGCGCCGATTCCGATTGTCGCGGAGTTTCCAGGCCGCACCCCCCTCTACGCCGAAATCCCGCGCGACATCAAATTGAATTCAAAGCAAGCAGCCTACAAAATTCGCATCAAAAATCATGGCAAACCGATCATCCGTTACGAAAACGACAAAGACCGGTCGCGGTTGTATTCGGTCGCGGTTCAAATCGACGGTGTCAATAGCATGTTCCAAAAACGCCCCGACGGATCCATCGGCCCGTTCCTGGGCCACGCGAGGAACGCATCGCATTGGATCATAAGCGGTCCGAACGATCTCATCGTCGCGGATTCCTCTTCGCCGGGCGGATTTAGACTGCAAAAGTCAACCGGGCCCGGTCACTCCATCATCGAGATTCCGGGCTTTCAGAAGGATGATAACGTTGCCGACGAGTTTATTTTTGTCAATGGCCGCGACTCGCTGGCCAGCACTCTGGGGGTGACCAGTAGCATCGGCATCATTACCGTGACCTTCTTTTCGGAAGATCTGCCGGGCGATCAGTTGCCAAGGCGACTAGATTTTGCTGAGGTAGGGCGCGGTGGTGCTGATTTCGGTACGAGGCCGGGTGACCCGGTAGCGAATCCTGTTTTCACGGTCAGTCCGAAAATGAAAGCGGAAATTGCGGAGGAATGGCAGATTTTCTATCGGCAAGAAGGATCGCTTCCTTTCGCGAAGGGGATTTCGATATACGAAAGTGATCGAAAGCGTTAGCCAGCCGAATACAGTTAACGCACTTGAAATCAGGGGATCACCATGATTCGCAAGCTGATATTCGGAGGCAACCTGGTCCTGTTGGTCCTCGGCGCACTTTGCGCCCAGCCCGACGCCAGCAAAGGCCGCACCTTTGCGTTCCTCGTCGCTTGCGGCGATTACGACAAAACGCAGCTCAAGCCGGTGCCGTTCACCGTGAACGAGATGAAGCTGTTTCGCCAGGTGCTGATCGATACGGGCGTTCCCGACAAGAACATCGTCTTCCTGCACGACAAGGCCGAGCCGCCGATCAAGTTTCTGCCGACGAGGGCGAACATCCTGACGCAATTCAAGCTGCTGATGGAACGCTTGCGGCCCGACGACTCGGTGATCGTCGCGTTCAGCGGGCATGGCGTGCAGTTCAAGGGCGACCAGTACGGCTATTTCTGCCCGCTCGACGCGGAGCTTGGCGTGGGCACGAACGACAAGCTGCTGCCGATGGAGGGCAAGGACGGCCTGCTCACACTGCTGGATCAGGGCAAAGCCGGGCGCAAGCTGTTGATCGTCAACGCCTGCCGCAACAATCCGACCAGCGGTGCCAACTTGGCCGCCGACAAGTTGAAATTCAGTGATGAGTACAACGAGGAAGCGCCGAAAGGCACCGTCATGCTGCTGGCGTGCAGCAAGAACCAGTTCAGCTGGTTTTACGACGACAAGGAGAAACGCGAGGAACGCCGCAATCGCAGCCTGTTCATGTACCACTTGACGGAGGCGTGGAAGGGAAGTTACGCCAAGGGGAAGAAGGTGACGGTGGACCATCTGATCGCGGAGGTGACGGAGCGAGTCGAAGCCGATGCGCCGGGGGATTTCAATCGGAATCAGATGCCGATCGTTAAACGCAGGTTTGAAGGAAAGTGGGAGCTGGCAACCGCCGCTGCCGTTGCCGTTGCCAAATACGTCGACGTGGACCTGGGCAGCGGCGTGAAGATGAAGATGGTATACATCGCGCCGGGCCAGTTCCAGATGGGTTCGCCGAAGGAAGAAAAGCAGCGGTCCGACAACGAATTGCCTTCCGACAACGAATTTCAGCACGACGTGGAGCTGACGAAGGGTTTTTACCTGGGAGTTTACGCGGTGACTCAGGAGGAATATGAAACGGTGATGGGGGAGAACCGCAGCTATTTTTCGTCCGACGGCCGCAGCAAGGACAAAGTCGCGGGTATGAATACGGCGCGATTCCCGGTGGAGTATGTTTCGTGGGATGAAGCGAAGGAGTTCTGCCGGAAGTTGAGTCAGAAGGAGGGCAAGACTTATCGATTGCCGACGGAAGCGGAATGGGAGTATGCGTGCCGAGCGGGAACGACGACCCCGTTTCATTGTAGTGAGACGATCTCGACTGATCAGGTGAATTACGATGGAAACCGTCCGTATGGTGACGGTGCGAAGGGAGAATATCGCGCGCGAACTATGAAGGTTGGCAGTTTTGCGGCCAATGCGTGGGGCTTGTACGACATGCACGGGAACGTGTGGCAGTGGTGCGAGGATTGTTACGACAAGGATTACTATGCTAACTCGCCGAGATTGAATCCGTTGAACACGAAGGAGGGCTCTGCCCGCATGGCACGGGGCGGCAGCTGGAACGACGCCGCCTGGAACTGCCGGTCGGCGTCCCGCAACTGGCACGGGCCTTCGCACCGGGACGACGCCCTGGGCTTCCGTGTTGCCCGCAGTTCCGTCGAGTAAGGCGTGCAAATCCGGGGGATCCGTGTCGTCAAGCGCGTTCTGAGGAGTAGGCCATGATCCGCAAGTTTACGCGGCTCTCTGTCATTTTCGCTCTGCCATCGCTCGGGCTTCTCTTCGCCCAGCCGAATCAGGGCCGCACCCTTCGCCTTCCTGGTGGCCTGCGGCGATTACGACAAGACGCAGATCAAGCCGGTGACGTTCACCGTGCCGGAGATGACCGCCTTTCGCCAGGTGCTGATCGATTCGGCCGTTCCCGATAAGAACATTGTCTTCCCCACGACAAGGCCGACGAGCCGCGCCGCCATTCAGGTTGGCGATTTCCTCAACCCAGTATTCGGCCCCTTTAACGACCCGAGCACGTTCACCGATCCTTTCGTGAATCAGAGAACCACGCTGCGCAATACGAATCGTTCGTGTTCAAACCAGGACCCGCGAGGAAATCTCGCGGGCCGTTTTTTTGGAAATTGCCACGAAGATCGGGCCGCCTTTTCCGTTCAGATAAGAGAACGGGTCGAACATCATTCCTCGAGAGGCTGCCAGACAGCCAGGAACAACACATGAAGAAGTTCTTGTTGAGCATGAGCCTTTGCCTGACCGCCAGCCTGGTCGTCGCCATGAATACGCAGGCCTGCGATCCCCGGCCTGGCTGTGGTTCGTCGGCCCGTCCCGCGGGAGTCCGGCCGACGCCGGCGGCTCCCGTGAAACCCGCGTCGGGGGTGGTGGCCCCGGCGCAGCAAGGCCAAAGTGTCAATCCAGGCAACGACGACGTGGTCTGGGATTTGCCCGCCGCGGAAAAGCAGCGCATCAAGCAGGCCGTGCGTTTGCGCGAAGACGCACCGGCGCCGTCGCAGGCCGCCCCGACGACCGCGACCACTCCGCAGGCAGACGGCCGCCTGGCGAACGCCATCGCCGCTCACAAGGCTCTCGCGGCTCAGCTCGGCCGTCTCTCGGCCAAACGCGCCCAGGTTCAGCGCTGGGACGCCCAAGCGCAGGAAAAGTTCCGCCAGGCCTTCGGCAGCACCGACGAGCAAGTTCGCAAAGCAGTTCTGCAGCGCATCGACCAGCAGATCCAGGAATCGAGCCGCCTGCTGACCGCGCTGGCGGACAACATTCGCTTTGATTTCTACGTTTCTCGCGACAAGCAGCGCCAATGATCCTCACGCAGCGCGTAATCGGACGGCCTCAATCCCCTTCTCCTGCCCTGGGAGAGGGGGATTTTTTTTTGAAGATTTTGGACGTCACCACGTTTCATCTGGTAATGCAGCATCCACGCCACTTTACTCAAGGAGCACCACCATGAAGCGCTACACTTGGCTCGAAAAGGCGAAATTCCTCACCAGTGTTCTGTTCCTCGCCGGAGTGACCCACCTATCCCTGGGTGTTTCGTCTTCCCAGTCCGGCCGTGACGCAACAGCGTCCCGCGCCGAATCGACACCCGTACCGGCCCGCTCGTGCTGCAAAATCCACGCTGACCAGGCAAAAGGCGCCACTTGTGTTCCGCCATCCGCGGCTGAAGGCCCTGAACGGGCCTTCGCTCTACCCGGGACGACCGAGGATGGCACTGGCCCGCTGTTTCGCCGGGTAACGGTCTCCTCCCTGGTGCAACGTGCTCTCGAAGATCAGCGTGTCATGCTTCGGACCAAGGCCAGCGAGCTCAAGCGCTGGAACACCAACGACCAGGCAGCCTTCGCCAAATGGTTCGGCGTCAGCAGCGAGGAAGCCCGCCAGCAGATCCATCAGCGTGTGCTGCGTGTGCTGGAGGTCAACAAGAATTACTCAGTCGGCAATTTTCGCCGAGCCCGACATCGTGCCGGAGTTTATGCCTATGTCTACGCCGACAAGCCTGGCCAGATCTACGTGGATGACAAGTTCATCACGCAGAGACCGAGTGGCGAGGATTCGCGGGCCGGAACCATCACCCACGAGATGTCGCATTTCCTGATCGTTTCCGGAACGAAGGATCATGCGTATGGTACGGCTGATTGCAAGACCCTGGCCCGCCAATCGCCGTCCTTGGCCATGAACAACGCCGACAACTTCGAGTTCTGGGCCGAGGGGGCCCGCTGATGCCACGATCCGCTGGAAACGAAACGCAAGCTGTTGATCGTCATTGAATTATTGTTGCAATCTCGGTTTCTCGCCCTAAAATCAGCGAAATCAGCTCTCCATGTCATCCTCTGCGGAGATTGACCATGTCGCACCGCAAGCTCCTGGTTGCCGTATCTGGCCTCGTCTTGATCGGATCCCTTCCCGTGTTCGCCGGCGGCGCCAAGAAGGGTACGCAGTACGCAATCCTGATCGCCGTCTCCAAATATGCCAAGACGGACCAATGGCGGCCGCTCCCTTACACCATCGACGAGATGAAAGAATTTCGCGCCGTGCTGCTCGACTCTAGTTTCGCTCAGCAGAACATCGAATTCTTGCACGATGAGCAGAGCGACGAGAAGCTGCGGCCCACTTCGGCCAATATCGTCAAGAAGATCAACTTGATGCTCGCGGAGATCGGCGCAAACGACACGCTGCTCGTTGCCATGAACGGCCACGGCGTGCAGTACAAAGGCGACGCGACCGGTTATTTCTGTCCGGTGAACGCCGATCTGCTCGACAAGAACACGCTGCTGCCGATGGACGGCAAGGCGGGGGTGTATGGGCTCCTGGAGCAATGCCGGGCGAAACGCAAGCTGTTGATCGTGAATGCCTGCCGCAACGATCCGGCGCGCGACCTTTCTTTCGCCGCTGAAAGGGTGCATCTGGTGGACAAGGACGACAGCGAAGTGCCCAAGGGGATCGCCGCGATCT
>Ga0206887_10233_pt1 | contig 12092 bp, 10 predicted proteins | sample Alteio_BWOrgHeat_89_FD_153248 | JGI IMG/M metagenome (GOLD analysis project Ga0206887, IMG submission 153248) | Enriched cells from forest soil in Barre Woods Harvard Forest LTER site, Petersham, Massachusetts, United States - Alteio_BWOrgHeat_Nextera3 ...
GATATTTATTATCGCCCTCGTAGCTGAGCTTAAAACTATACGGCGGAATTGTGGTGCCACTGGTAGGATAACACACACTAAGGTATACCAAATCACCAAGCATATCCTTAAGGATATCCTCTTTGGTTCTGTCTACACTCTGTTTTATTTCCGGCATTTAAATCCCCCTTATTGATTTCGTGCATTATAACATATTGTTATGATTAATCAACAAACTCCAACCACGCAATCTCATTACACTTCTGATAGTTACCAAAAAAACCGCCAGGAACCACTACTTTTCTTAGCTACTCTATATGTATAAGCGGCTTCCCTGCCTCATGCACCTTGTCACACCATTTCAGCCATTCCTTGCTTCCCTTTAACCCCGCCGCAGTTTCTGTTTTCAGGCTCCCTTCGGTAATCGGCATCCTTGGTAATGTAGATATATACCGTTCTGAATATTCTTCCGGGCGCAATGAGTGGAGCGCCAGGAAATCCCGGCTCATACTCCCAGATTTATGGGGAAAATATGCAAGGCCGTGATGCTCATATATCGCCTTCTCGAGATAATCTGCCACCGAAGAAGTTCCGCGCCGGAAATATTCGTATTGTATCAGCCACCATTTCATTTTTGCAGCCTCATCAACCAGATCCTCAACTTTATTGCCATCCCACTTAAGCGCTTTTTCAGCATGTTCGGCTATTTTTTCCAGCAATATCTCCTGCGGCATCTCAACAGTAGGCAATGAAACCTTGGCAAAACTTTCCCCATCTTTTTTCCGGCTATATTCATGCTCTAATTTCAATGTGAATTTCTTTCCCGAAATAGTTTCAAATTCTTCAGAATGGCTATATTTCGCCTCGGATATAGAACCCTCCTGCCCTATAGACTTCGTTTTTTTGCCATTGGCTTTCTCATAATTCTCAAAAAATAATTTATAGGAGATATCATTCTCCGGCACCGGGTTGTTTATAAAATATTCATTGGTGATAATGCGATATTTCTCCTCATTCTTGGTTCCGAAGGCATCACCGGTTTGCTCGGCCACTTTCAGCCGCACTTCTTTCACATCATCCATCAGCTTCTTTGCGTCACCCGCGCTTAAATCATTCTTCTGCGCGATATTTTTAATTATGCCCGCCAGCTCTTTCACTGCATTGGATGATAATATCCTCCACATCCCCTTCTTCGCAAAATTATTTCCCAACTGCCGCTTTTCGCGCTGAACATTAAGGAAACTGAGCGACTTAACCAGATCGACACCCTGCTGCACACTCATTTCAATATAATTATCTATCAGCCCTTTTATTTCCTTATTTGTCGAGGTTAAATGCGGCAATGATATTTTTTTCTTAACCAGTTCCTCCGGCAAGCCCGGGATAGAAAAACCATGCTCGGCCAGCCTCACCGCAACTTCCATACCAGCTTCATAAAGATTGATATTATCACCATCCACATTGTAAACCACTGCGGCTGAAATGGCTCCGGCACGTTTTCCACAAAAAGTAAGACAATGACCGAGAAGCCTCGTTTCAGAAAGCGTAGCCACACCGTCTATTTTAAGATGCCCATATTTTGCATCATAACGCATTAAGTGTTCATAATGCTTGAGGAAGCCCAGCGCCAGACTGTCAGAAAGCTCAGCCATACGCAGATATTCATTAAAATTATCTGTAGAGAACTTCCACATTATATCATCAAACTAATGTTTAACCACCTATCCATCATATCATGAAAAGGTTAAAAAATAGTTAAGATGCCAAGATAAATATATTGTTATTTATCAATATATTACACCTACAAATTCCCTGTAGAAGCCTTGAAATAGATCTTCAGCAGGCGCGAAAGTGAAAGCGGCCTTATATTGCGGGAGAATATATCATATTTATTTTTGGTGATCTGGGTGATGTAATGTTTGGCTAACTCAGCAACCAGCAGCACCGGGGCGGCGGGTTTTTTATCTTTTTTATTTATGGGTTTTAATATCTGAGCGGCCTTTTCAAGTTCCGCCATAGCCTGCTCAACCAGTTGCCTTACCAATGGCCTGGAGTTATTTAAAAATTCTTCAGAGCCGAAAAGGTCAGTACGCAAATTATATTTCTCCATCATATCCAGTGGCAGAACCACCCTGCCCTTGCTGAAATTCTTCGGTGCCGAGCGCAAGATCGCGGTGATACCCCAGCCATAGGAAATATGGCGAACGGCCTCAATAATTTGTGCATTCTGCACTCCCAATATGTCCAATATGATCTTATTCACCGGGAAGGTGGTGTTCACCAGGTAATCATCGAATTCCCACTCGGTTTTAAACGGATTTTTATCAAGGTCTTTTTCCCGCGCATCAATAATAGCAATAAAATCAGCCTTGTTCAGCGCCGGATATTCCTCTACAACCGCCCGCAACGCAAAAACTATCTCATGCTTGCGTGGGGTTTTATTCGGGTCGAATATCTCATCCATTGCCTCGCGCCACCATTGAAGGCGGATTGCCCCAAGCATCGCCTCGCTCACACGGTTCTTTATGCGCGCAATTTCAAGGTTGAACTGGGTTATCGAAAGCAATGCATCACGCTTCTCTTTCGGGGCGAAAATAAGCGAAATGTAGCGGTCATGGTCTGATCTTTGAATTTCTTTTAACATAAATTTGGTTATACTGCGCTTATGGAAAAAAAGAAAGTTTACATTATCGGCGCCGGAATTTCCGGGCTGAGTGCCGCCCATTACCTCAACAAGGCCGGCTTCACCGATATTGAGATATTCGAAAGTAGCCCTTATGCCGGTGGTCGTTGCAGAAGTTATTTTGATGACACATTGGCAATGGAACTTGATAACGGCAACCATCTTATTTTACAGGCAAATGAAAATATTTTTGGCTTGCTCAATGAGCTGGGAACCAAGGAAAGATTCAATGAGTTCAATGATCCCGTCTTTAATTTCTATAATAATTTAACCGGTGAAAAATACAGTTTCAAACCACCCTTCCCCTATATAAAACGTTACGGCATAAAAGAGAGCTTAATTTTTTACTGGTTTTTATTTATCGGGCAAGACCGTACTGTTTACAAAGCCTTTAAACGTTCACCAAAAATTTTTAGTGAAATTATAAACCCTATATCACGCAGTATTTTAAATACAGATTCACAAACTGCGAGCAGCGTTATTTTAAGAAATGTTTTTTTGAAGATAATGAGATCTGGCAAAAGCGGGTTTAATTATCTTTACCCCAAAAAAAGCTGGGGAGATGCGCTGATAGAGCCTCTTGTAACAAGCTTACAGAAAAGCGGGGTGAAGATAAATTTCAGCCAGGGGATAAAAGGCTTTGAGTTTAAAAATGATCAAGTCACAAAGATCCTTTTCAGCAAAGACTCTATAGATATTGGCAACTCGAAGATCATCCTTGCGGTTCCTGCCATCGCCGCGGGTAAAATGGCCGGAGTAACGGCGCCCGAGAAGTTCGAGCAGATATATAACATCCATTTTAAATTTGAGCACGACCTAAAACCACAGATACACGGCATTATCAACGCCCCGGTGGAATGGTTCTTTATAAAAGAAGGCATAGTTTCTACCACTTTCAGCGCCGCCAGCAAGCTTGAGAATATGGATGATGAAGCAATAGTAAAAACTACCTGGGAAATTTTCTGCAAAATTTTTGGGGTAACCGCTGAACTTCCGCAATACCGCATCCTACGTGAAAAACGCGCCAGCTTTTCCTGCGAAAAAAATGAACTGGCCAAACGCCCTGAGGCAAAAACCAAATATAAAAATTTATTCCTGTGCGGCGATTATATTGAAAACGGCCTGCCTGCAACTATAGAGGGAGCAGTAATGAATGGTAGGAACCTGGCAGGGTTAATCTAAACCCCGAAATGTTCCTTTATTTCCCTTTTCTGTTCTGCTTCAGAAAAATATTCCCAGATTATGCCATTTATATCTTGCTCTTCTACGAATTTTTCTGCCGCCCCATCCTCAAACCCTATATGGCGCACCATTCCAGCTTTTTGACCAGGCTTGCAGCTGATGGAAAAATTTAATATTTCCGTACGCCACAAAGCATAACGGCCAGGCACCACCACTTCAGGCTTCGCATTTAAACGGTTTGAATAATCTTTGACCGAACCATCAAAATTTTCGGTTGAGATCGATATGTGGAATTTTTTGCTCATGCGAATAATGCCTCCTTTTGCCGTTTGGCAATGATGTCGCGCAGCCTTGCAGCCTCCTCAAACTCAAGGTTACTAGCGGCTTTACGCATTTGCTTGGTGAGTTCTTCCATCGGGATCACCTTCTCGGAATCCTTTTCAGCTTTGGCGGCCATTCCTTTTTCATCCTGCATCGCCTGCGATATGGCTTTTTTTATGGTGATAGGCGTGATGCCGTGTTTTTTATTATATGCCAGCTGAATGTTCCGGCGGCGTTCCGTTTCCTCAACCGCTTTTTTTATCGCTGCGGTTTCAATATCCATATACAGGATCACTTTACTTTCGCTGTTACGTGCAGCACGGCCGATGGTTTGGGTGAGCGCAGTGGCAGAACGCAGGAATCCGGCTTTATCAGCATCCAGAATGCCGACCATACCGCATTCAGGGATATCTATCCCCTCACGCAATAAATTTATGCCGATCAAAATATCAAATTTCCCCTCACGCAAGCTACGGATTATTTCCACGCGCTCCAGAGTATCAACGTCGGAATGCAGATAAGCCACTTTCATGTTCATCTCGTTCATATATTCGGTGAGGTCTTCGGCCATTTTTTTGGTCAGTGTGGTGATGAGAACGCGGAACCCTGCCTTTATCACATCGCGGCTTTCAGCAATTATATCATCAACCTGGTTAGTACATGGGCGCTTGATTATTATCGGGTCTACCAAACCGGTCGGGCGGATTATCTGCTCACTGACCTTGCCATGGGTTTTTGCAAGTTCAAATGGCGCAGGCGTGGCTGAAACATAAAGCGTCTGCGGGCGCATATGCTCCCACTCCTCAAATTTTAGCGGCCGGTTATCTAGCGCGGAAGGCAGGCGGAAACCATGCTCCACCAGCGTAGATTTACGGCTGCGGTCACCATTATACATCCCGCCGACCTGTGGCACAGTAACGTGGCTTTCATCCACGAACAGCAGCGCATCTTTCGGCAGATATTCAAATAATGTCGGAGGCGGCTCACCGGGTTTCCGGCCATTTAAATAGCGTGAATAATTCTCAATACCTTTGCAGGTTCCGGTTTCTATCATCATCTCGATGTCATATTTTGTACGCTGTGCAATACGCTGCGCCTCAACCAGTTTTTTCTGTGATTCAAGATTGGTTATCTGGATTTGCAGTTCTTTTTTGATGGACTCAACCGCCTGCATCATGGTCTGGCGCGGGGTGATGTGGTGCGAATTGGCGAAAATGGTTATCTCATCAAGCTTGCGATATTTATGCCCGGTAAGCGAATCGAACTCAGATATCTCCTCTATCTCATCACCAAAAAATTCCAACCGCCACGCAACAGATTCCAAATGCGACGGAAAAATATCTATAACATCCCCCTTAACGCGGAAAGTTCCATTCTTAAAATCAATATCATTACGGTCATATTGCAGTTCCACAAGCCTGTCCATCAGGTTGCGCATGCCGGTCTTCTCACCTTTTTTTATCGGGAATGACATTTGCAGGTAAAGCTCAGGCGACCCTAAGCCATAAATGCAGGATACAGAAGCTACCACTATAACATCACGACGCTCGAGCAAAGCGCGGGTTGCAGAGTGACGCATACGGTCTATCTGGTCGTTTATCGCAGAGTCTTTTTCGATATAGGTGTCGGTTTTGGCAACATAGGCCTCGGGCTGGTAGTAATCGTAGTAGGAAACGAAATATTCCACAGCATTGTGCGGGAAAAATTGTTTGAACTCCTCATAAAGCTGGGCAGCAAGGGTTTTATTGTGCGCCATCACCAGTGCAGGCTTGTTGGTATTGGCGATTATATTGGCCATGGTGAAGGTTTTCCCCGAGCCCGTAACACCAAGCAGAACCTGGTCGGAAAGCCCTTGCCTCACGCCTTCCGTAAGTTCTTTTATCGCCCTGGGCTGGTCACCGGCGGGTTTGAATTCTGAAACTAGTTTGAACATGAGGTTCCAGATAGTCCATTTTTAATGAGATTTAAAGGGTTGTTATGATTTTATTAAGGGTGGCAGCCACCAGCAATATCTACATAGGATGTATTTTCTGAGCAAAGTGCACCAGTTGTACCGATTGGCTGATATATAGCAGGATCAGCCGGATCAAAAGGAGTAGTAGCGGTTGTATTAAGAACTTTTACCACTTTATTATCCCACGCCGCGCTGCAATATTTGCAATAGACACAGAATGTCGGGATAAAATTGGCAGCCTTGCCATAATAAACAACATCACCGAAAATAATATCCGGGTTGAAAGGTGCGCGCGGCATCAGGAAATAATAATCATATACACCGCCATAGGAATTCACATTCAATGCCTTGTGGTTCATTGCCTGGCATTTATTATCATCAGAATATGCCCCGCCGCCTATAGCATTTGGAATATGTATGCTTCCTGCACCGGCGGCATTATCACCGTAAGAGCCAATCCCATCAGAGCCGAAATATATCAGCGCATAATCTCCGGCACCGTTCTGAGGATATCTGGTATAATATGCATCAAGAGCCGTCAGGTTTGCAAGGCTGTTCAGGATCCCCGGCGCCTGGCAACTTAACACCTGATAAGGCACCGTGGTGAGCGTACCGAAAGAATCATCAGGGATTCCGGTTCCATCTGTTACCGGGCGGAGGACGCGTAGCGGGTCAGGAATTCCCCGAACTCCTGTAGGCGGCACCGCAACCGGATTAAGGCCAGTTAAATAATACTGGCATTCTTGCGGGGTCGTTAACCTGGCACTTACAACATATTCATAACGGTCACCTTCCGGTGAAAGGCCACAATCCATCGGCAGGCCAAGCTCTTTGCATGGCACCGCACCATAAACCAACCTTCCGCTACCACTTGCCCTGGTGGCAGGAGGCACAATATCACCAACAGGGGCAACATTATTTACCACCGCCACGTTTTCATAAGAAGTGCTGATATTAGGTATGTCCACATTGCTCCAGGCTGGAGTATCAGACATGGAGGAATAGTTCAGGTTACACCCCCCCTTTTGGCCTATCACCGTGCCGCTGATTATAACGTTCTGGTTGCGCACACCAATACCGGCGTTAGGGTCGTTCCGCTGCAATGAAGAACTTGCCGGGCATGGATAATAACCATATTCACTCACATAGGCATTGATAGCGTTCCTGATATCGTAAAAGTCCTGGTATACACGTTTTTCCCTTACGATCTTTTCAGTCGCAGCGTATTTGGTAATAGCTACCACCGCAAGGGATGATATCACCACCAGCGTCAATGATAACTCTATCAGCGAGAAACCTTTTTTTAAAAATGAGCCGGTTAACTTCATAATGGGTTTTGAATAATTTTGCAGGACAAATTATTATAGCAAAAAATCATGCGATTTGAAAATTTATTAATTTAACAAATTTCGAACATTTCCCGCATTATACGGTCTTCCAGGCTATGGCCGGAATCAAAAAGAAGGTGGATGGTACGGGTTTCATCAAGCGTAACTTCAACCTCAACCACATTCTCAACCTCAAAATTATCCGCAACTGCCTTCACCGGGCGTTTATATGGCTTTAAAACCTCAAGCCTGGTTTTCGCCTTGTTCGGCAGCAATGCCCCACGCCACCTGCGCGGGCGGAACGGACTTATCGGCGTCAACGCCAGCAGGTTGGAACTTATTGGCAATATCATGCCACCGTTAGAATAATTATAGGCAGAACTACCTGCGGGAGTGGAAACCAGAACCCCGTCACAAACGAGCTCATCTAAGTGAACCACGCCATCAACATCAATTTTTATTTTAGCCGCCTGGCCGGTGGTGCGCAGCAAAGATATCTCGTTTATCGCCAAAGCTTCACGAATGCTGCCATCAGCACATTTACATATCATTTTAAGCGGGTGGATGCGACTATCTGTGGCATTCTCAACTTTTTCCAGCAGGTTCTTCTCAGAATGCTCATTCATCAGGAACCCAACCGTTCCTTTGTTTATACCATAGACCGGAATACCATCTTCAATATGGTTATGCAGCGTATGGAGCATGAAGCCATCGCCACCTACAGCGATTATAAGGTCAACCCCCTCAACAAAGCTTTTATCCTTTATCTCGGCAAATCCATATTTCTGGATAAGGTTATCCTTGGTAGCCTGTGCGGCGTGCGATTCATCTGCCAGTATTGCTATCTTTTTATATTTCATTTTATCCAACTTGGGTATTTTGATAGAGAATAATTGTTGCACGAACTATTTCAAGTGCTAAGTGCGGCAAGAACCCGGCAGAAACTATTTCATTGTTTTTTTAAAACAAACCAGTGATATTATTTACAAAAATGGAGATAAACATGAGCTTCATCAAGGAATTCAAACAATTCGCAATGCGCGGCAACGTGGCAGACCTTGCAGTGGGCGTGATAATCGGCGCATCGTTCGGCAAGATAGTTTCATCACTGGTGGCAGATGTAATAACCCCGGTTCTTGGCCTGGTGATAGGCGGCGTTAACTTCACCGACCTGAAGATAAAAATGCATTCCACAATAGACAGCTCAAAAGAAGTTACCATAAACTACGGCACCTTCCTGCAAAGCGTTTTTGATTTCATGATAGTTGCCTTCGCTATATTCCTGGCGATAAAAGGCCTTAACCGCCTTAAAGCCAAGGAAACACTAGAAAACGCCCCAGCCACTGCTAAACCCGCTGATATTGCACTATTGGAAGAGATAAGGGATCTGCTGAAGAAATAAAAATATTATTCCCTCCCCGCCTTTCTCCACACCTCTATTTTTGTAGGCCCGCACTTGTCTATATCTGCAATTTTTTTAAAGCCCTTAAGCTCGTTCTCCAAATGAAGTTCGCTTCTGAAAAAATCTAATATATTGAATCCCTCGGGTATCTTGTCGCGGAATTTAGACAGATCGACCATAATACTTACATCTTTTCCCCTGCCCAGAGCCTCCACCATCTTTTTCCTTAAATAATTTTTTACGATATATGCTTTCGGGTCTTCTTTATTATTATAAAGCCATGGCAGCATCCATAAATGGTCTATGGCAAACATATGGTTCTTATTGTCATAAACATCTTCATCTGAGTCCGAGTATCTCTGCTGAAACGCCCAGTTCTCAACACTTAAAAAGATATATGGATCTTTTGTATAGTTGTTTATTTGCTGATGGCACACCTTATCTTTTTCTTCGTTTCTTGTAATTTTTATAAAAAAGTACAAAATAAGCACCTGGAGTAACAAAACCCCGCTTACGGCCATTACCATGAGAAGCTTAAGCGTATATCTGGTCTGCTCTTTACCAGAAGAGTTGATAAGGTGAAAAATGATAAGTATGGCCAGAGCGATCGGGTGGTTGGCATTATATTTTGAATTTCCATTAAGGCTTACGACCATAATTGATATAGCAATTAATATCAGGTAGCTTTTCAGGTATTTCCGTAAATGTTCCGACCTTACCAAAAAGAATATTATCACCAAGAATATAAATACAGAATATATCAAGGCACCATACGAATAGGCATGAATACCTTTATACGATACCAGCAAAACCGGGAGCAGTTCTGTATAATAGGCAGTAAATTTGATTATAAAGGCAATATTAAGGATCATTATTGCAGCAGCCAATAATAGATTCTCTTTGCTGAATATCCTTCTGAAATAATTTCTGTCAAAATTTTCAATAAGTAGAATGAACACGAGCGGATATAGGTAATTATACTGCTTTATAGAAAAGCCTATCGCCGCAAAAATTATCACCGGCAAAGAACTCTCGTTCTTTAATATCTTATTGATAAGCCACGGATAACATAATATTAAAAATAATGTATCCCTATCATTTACCGAAAATGTAAAAACCGGCAAAACGAAAAATATACATAACGCCGCCATCAAAATATGCTTTCTTAAACCACCCTCTATCAAGTTTTTTTTCAGGGAATGGTTTATTAAGAACAAGCTGATTACAGATAGGCAATCAACACAAAAGTTCACAGAAAACGTGTGGTTCAGACCAGTAAGTTTGCTAAAATAAACCGGAATGGAATATATAACATAGATGGTAGGTGGCATAACCTCCGCCCATCTTTCATATAACCCGCCGCTCTCTACCATCCTTAATGAGTGAAAAAGATGCAACGATACATCATCGGTCAAAGGCAGAAAACAATTTGTAATGGCTAGAACGGCAGAGGAAAAAATTATAAAATACAGGAATGGATTCCTGATCTCCTTGAACATAACTAATTCCCTAGGTATTTATTTTTCAGGTAATCCTTGTAAACCTCTGCATTAAGGGGCTGGCCGGTAACTTTATTGATAAGCTCATCCGCGGTATACAGGCAGCCTTTGGAATGCACATTCTCGCGCAGCCAGCTTACCAGTGAATTGAAATTACCTTGTGATATCTCGTTCAAAATATTCGGGTTATCTTTTTTGCATTTTGCGAATAATTGCGCAGCGGTCATAGCGCCCAGCGTGTAGGTTGGGAAATAACCGAACGAACCGTCAGACCAGTGAATATCCTGCATGCAGCCCTCACGGTCACTCGGCACGGTAACGCCAAGCATATCCTTCATCATCTTGTTCCACAGTTCAGGGATATCATCAACTTCCAGAGTTCCCTCTACCAGCTGTTTTTCTATCTCATAACGTATTATCACATGGATGGGATAAGTCACCTCATCCGCATCAACACGAATAAGGCCGGGCTCGACCTTGTTATAATATAGATATAAATTATCGGCAGAGTTTTCAGGTGTATTACCAAAAGCCTCCTGCACTTGCGGTGCAAGAAAATTTATGAAGTCGCGGCTGCGGCAGACCTGCATTTCCATAAGCAAACTCTGGCTTTCATGAATGCCCATGCCCAGGCAATTACCCACCGGCTGGCCACGATATTTCGCAGGCACCCCGGCAGAATAAAGCGCGTGCCCGGTTTCATGGAACACACCCATCAGCGCTTTTGTATAGTCGCTCTCGTTATAACGCGTGGTGATCCTCACATCATCAGATGTTCCGCCAGAGAACGGGTGGGCAGAAACATCAAGGCGGCCTTTATTGAAATCAAAACCCATGCGCTCCATCATTTTAAGGGCGATGGCCTTTTGCTTCTCAACAGGAAACGGCCCAATAGGTTTTTTAGCCTGCGGCAGCTTCGATTGCTTGCTTTTCACCTGCTCGATAAAACCGGGAAGGAAATTTTTAAGCCCGGCAAAGATATTATCAATGTCAGCACTTCTGCGACCTTCGTCATACTGGTCAAGCAGCGCATCATAAAGAGAAAGCTTGAGCGCCTTTGATTTCAGTCCCGCAACCTCACGCGAAAGTTTCAGAACTTTTTTAAGCGGGGCGGCAAAAGCCTTAAAATCATTGGCCTGCTTTGCATCACGCCAGGTTATCTCACACTCAGATGTTGCCATGGTCATCTCGGTAAGGAGCTTTTCCGGCACGGCGTTGTTATGTATCCATTCATTGCGCATCAACCGCAAATTCGATTTTTGCCAATCATCAAGATCTTTGGTTTCGTTCTTTTCCGCATCAAGCAGCAGCTCGTTTATTTCCGGTGCGGTGGTTATCTGGTGGGCAATAGCACCCAGCGTAGATTGCTGGCGCGCCCTATCCTCCGCACTCCCCGGCTGCATTATCACCGAATTATCCCAGCCAAGAATGGCCATCGCATTATATATTCGTGAAGTAGTTTCAAATTTTTCACAGAGTTTTAAATATGATTTCATTTTTCCAGCGTTTAAATGTTAGGTTTGGAAGTTAAGGAGTTTTACATTGCTTCGCAATGGGTTTGTTCACATCACCCAGATTCTGCATATAAATAATAAAAATTCCATCATTAATGTATTGATTTATATAATGAAAAAATCTTAATTCCGGTTAACCATTTATTAACCTTTTTATGATACAATAACTTAAATATATAAGGAGAATTCATGCCCAGAAATTATGAAGCTTTATTGAGAAGCGCTCTTGA
>Ga0206887_10234_pt1 | contig 12026 bp, 8 predicted proteins | sample Alteio_BWOrgHeat_89_FD_153248 | JGI IMG/M metagenome (GOLD analysis project Ga0206887, IMG submission 153248) | Enriched cells from forest soil in Barre Woods Harvard Forest LTER site, Petersham, Massachusetts, United States - Alteio_BWOrgHeat_Nextera3 ...
GAAGAGGGCTTTTGTCAGCTACGGATGTTTGCATAAGTACCTTGCTCCTGGGATCAAGCGGCGGGCAGTCGCGCGGTCTTGATTCCTGAGCGCCCGCGGTTAATGAGCGGAGCTCAATTTTCTCCCGGCTTCAATTCAAAGGCTCATTAGACACCCGGATTGAGCAATTTGTCAAAGCGCTTAGAAACGCAAATGCCAGGAAGCTATGTCGGGTGCAAAAGATAAAAGCTCACATCCAGAACATCGCGATCTGAGGAGCCGACGGAGTATCTAGTTCAGCGCCGTAGCAGTCCGCGTCAGGCTCTTGGTGTGGAGGTTGAACCCGCATGATTCTCTGACGTAGAGTTGCGGCGCGATCTTTAACGTCTGGGCAGGCGTGTTCTTACCGGCAATGCGATCGAGGATCAACTCGGTTGCAGCACGTCCCACCTCGTATTTCGGAAGCTCAACCGCTGTAAGTGGCGGATTAAACAATTGTAGCCAAGGGTAATCATCCAGGGTGACAAGCCCAAAATCCTCAGGACAGCGCAGTCCCATCTCCCTGGCCGCGAGCAACAGACCGACAGCCATCAGGTAGTTAGCGACGAAGACGGCATCCGGACGGTGAGGAAGGACGGACAGGCCAGCTCGATGCCCGGACTCGATACGATAATCACCTTGATAGATCAGCGAAGGGTCGTACGCGAGGCCGTGGGCTTTCAGGGCCTTTTTGAAACCTTGCAGGCGAGCCCGCCCGTTGCTTACGCTCAATGGTCCACCGACCATGGCGATCCTTTTATGTCCAACCCGGGCCAGATGCGATACCGCATCAAAGCTTCCCTGAAGGTCGTCAGTGATCACCGCGTCTTCTGTCAAACTGGGATACGTTCTCATCATCAGGACGACGGGTGCCTTGTTATCTTCGAGAACTTGCTTGATCCGGGGAGAGAACTCACCAGGCGCCTTGGTAAGGAGAATGCCGTCAACCCGTTTCGAAACCAGGAGGTCGAGGTAGAGCTCTTCCTTTTCAGGCAATCCGTCACTGTTACAGAGAAGAATCGTATAACCGTGCTTTTGGGCTGTATCTTCAGCGCCCCGCACCAACATTGGAAAGAACGGATTTGAAATGTCCGGAACGATTACGCCCAACGTATGCGTACGTTCACTTGCCAGGCTCTGGGCCAGCGAATTGGGACGGTAGTTGAGCTTAAGGATGGCGGCATCCACGCGCTTCTTGAGGGCGCTGCCAACATGGGCCTTATTGTTGATAACGGCCGGATTGAAGGGTTGGTTACCAAGTGGCCCCAGGCCACCGAAGACGAAATCGCCTGGCTGATTGTGCGTGAAATGACAGTAAAGGCGGCCGCCCTGTTGGAGCCCATATTTGACCACCAGCGGGGAAGAAACGGACGCCTTTCGATTCAGACCGACCCGAGACTGTATCGTAACGCCTCCGCGATCGTCGCCCAGGCGCAGGAATTCAACCAGCTTGCGCCGAACATAATCGTGAAAATACCGGCAACTCGCGCTGGCATCTCTGCGATGGAAGAGGCGACCTATCGGGGCATCAGTGTTAACGCGACTGTTTGCTTCTCACTTCCACAGTGTCTTGCCGTGGCCGAAGCAATCGAGCGAGGATTGAAGCGTCGCGAAAAGGAACGCCTGGAGGTCGCGAACATGGGGCCCGTCTGCACCATCATGGTTGGCCGCATGGATGACTGGCTGAAGCTGATCGCCGATCGTGACAACATCGTGACCGACCCATGTGTCCTCGAATGGGCCGGCGTCGCGATTTTCAAGAAGACTTATAGGATCTTCCGCGAACGCGGCTATCGGCTCCGCCTGCTGTCAGCCGCATTTCGGAATCATATGCATTGGAGCGAATTTATCGGCGGCGACGTAGTTGTTTCACCGCCCTATTCATGGCAGCTTCGCTTCAACTCGAGCGACGTCGCCCCAATTTCGCGAATTGACCGGGCAGTGAATCCCGAAACCCTGCATGAACTCAACAGCAAATTTGTGGACTTCCGTCGCGCCTATAACGAAGACGGGCTGAGCCTCGATGACTTCGATGACTTTGGGCCCACGCGTCGAACGCTGCGACAGTTCATAAGCGCATGCGTCGAACTTAATGGCATGGTGCGCGACCTCATGCTTCCCGAGCCCTGAGGGCTGGCCGAAACCTCCGCGGTCTGCGCGACTACTCTGCCATCAGCCTGGATCCTGATAGCTGCTGGTTTACGCAAAAGCCATGCCCGCTTCAAGCGAATCGACGACGCCGCGCAGATATTTCAGACTTGCCGAAATACTTTCAAGCGGTGGAATGGTGACCGCATCGAACTTCACGTCCTGTTCAACTACCATCCATCCGGAATAATGGTTCCGCACCAGGGTGCGGAAGAATTCCGGAAAATCGATGGAGCCCTGCCCGATAATCGTAAATACGTTCGCCTCAACGGCCTGTTCGAAATTGAGATTTTTCTCCCGCGCCACTTGTAAAACCGATTTGTTCACATCCTTGATGTGAACGAACTTGAGAATGCTCCGATATTTCTCTGCTTCGGCACTCGCGTCTCCACCTGCGTACGCGCAATGACCAGTATCCAGGCATAGTCCTATCTTGGAACCTGAAGTTACATCAAAGAACCGTTCCGTCTCTTCCGGCGTCTCCACATACGTTGACACATGCGGATGGAAGACGGGCTCAAGGCCAAACTCCTCCGCAACTTTGCAAGCTTCATCGACAACCCGGCCAACCTGCTTCCATTGGTGCGCGTTAAGACCCTTCGAACCATCTGCCGGCACACGACCGGCGATCCTGTCCCGTTCTTCAGACTGGGCGTCTGCCAGAACCAGGTAGGGCGCTCCGAGTGCTGCAAGCAGTCCGCCAACCTTCCTGATCTGTTGGACCACATCGGCTGTGGATGCCGGATCACTAAGGGTGACCGGGACGAACGATCCCAACAGGCTCAGACCGCGCTCAGATAACTTGGGCTTCAGCATTTGCGGATCCGTGGGAAAGAATCCGTAAGGACCGAGTTCTGTTCCCGCGTAACCGGCCAAGACCATCTCATCGAGCATCTTTTCGTAGCTTTGCTGCCACGAAGGGCCCGGGTAGTCCAATACGCCCCAACTGTCAGGAGCGGAAGCAAATTTGAATCGCGGTGCGAATTCGGTCATGCTTAAACCTCATTTCGGTCTTTCGAACCCCGGTTGAAGGAGCTTATCTGGTGCTGGCATGGGTTCAGAATGTGTTGCTTACTAACGAAGCGGACAGGGAAAGATTATGAGAGATTGATATTGTGCTTAAATATCTAAGCGCTTATATTGTTCCATGATGCCTGTGAGCATTTAGCCCGTCAAGACTTTTCTGCGGATTTGCGAGGTACCCGACTCTTCGCGGATTTGTAATAGCTGATCGAACTCGTTTTGCTGGACAAAGTCGATATGGAGACCACACCAATGAGCAAGCTGGGAATCGGAATCGTGGGCGTAGGCGAGATGGGACAGCGTCACGCCGAAAATTTGCGCCGGCTGGTGCCCGAGGCGAGGCTGGTTGCAATTGCGGACCGGGACAGTAGGCGAGCCGGCAAGGTTGCTGCTGAACTCGAGATCGAGCACGCTTACCACGATCTCGAAGCGCTGCTCGAACGAAAGGACATTCAGGCGGTTGTTATCGCCACCCCGGACAAGTTTCATACCGATGCGGTTCGAGCCGCTGCCACGGCCGGCAAGGACATCTTCTGTGAGAAGCCGCTCGGGCTAACCCTGGCAAGCGGTCGCGCTGCGTTAGAGGCCGTGGAGAGATCAGGCGTTCGCATGCAAATGGGTTTCATGCGCAGGTACGATCCGGCGCACGTTCTCGCAAGGCAACAGGTACTTGGCGGAGAAATCGGTGATCCTATCATCTTTAAGGCGATCGGCCGCGATAAGGACATGCCCCCGATTGCCGCCTATCAATCACGAATCAACGGCATGCTGTTTTATACCAATTCCATTCATGACTTCGATTCTGCCCGTTGGCTCATGAACGATGAGGTTTCGGAGGTCCATTCGTTGACCACCGTCAACACTCATCCAGAACTCGCACAGTACGACGATGTAGTCGCGAGTTTGGTCAACCTTCGTTTCCAGAAGGGAGCGATTGGCAATGTTGAGTCCTATGCGCAGTGCCTGTATGGCTATGACGTTCGCACTGAGATAGTCGGCTCCAAGGGTTCGATCCTGCTGGGAACAATTCGCAACCATTCGGCCACCTTGTTCCGATCCAACGGAGGCACCTACCAACTTGCGGATCACTTTCTCGCTCGTTTTCGTGAAGCATACTTGGCTCAGCTGGTGGATTTTGTTCACAACATCCTCAACGACCAACCCCTGCGGGTAACCGGGGAAGATGGTCTCCGAGCCCTGGAGATTGCGGTTGCAGCCGAGGAGTCCCATCGCAGAGGCGTGTCCTGCACAGTCGATGCGACACAAGTTATGGCGCCGCACTTCGACTGACTGGCCGCAAAAGCGAAAGGCAGGAACATGTCAAGGCGCGCGAGTGGAACCGACACCGTCCCACATCGCGAGCCTTAGCATCATTTCTTGCCGGTTAGGCTAAGTTGGCTACTGATCAAGGTGATAGAAGTAATAGTCGGCCGTGTAGGGCACCAACTGGGTCTGCCCAACTGTGCAGGAACTGGTAGGAGCAGCCCCTCCGTTGGTGTTCAGGCGTTGGACGAACGTAGTCTTCGCCAGGAGTCGGCCTCCGGCGGGTCCCCGATCGTTTCCGACTGACTGCAGCAACAGACAAGGAATAGAACCACTATTGGGGCAGCTCTCCGGATCAGAGCCGGCGGGAATTTGGCCCGTCGCTTTGGCCCAGACACGGCTGCTATCCAGCGAGCTCTGCCAAGTCGCATTGCCACTGAGCGGCGGTGGATCAGGAGTATTGGGATTCTCATTGAAGCTCAGGAAGTGAGTGATGATCTCGATCGGCGCGCCAAACACATTTGTAAAGAGGGTGGCCTCGGGGCGAGGCTGATTCACCGTCCAGGATGTGCCTCCCCCAGCCGTGGGCAGACAAATGTATCCTTGACTTCCAATTGCATGACCGACCAGGAATGCCGAATTGCCCTTTTCCGGGGTAATCTGCGTCGGAGTCGTCGGAGGCTTGACGGTTTGAGCCAATACTTGGTGCGTAGGTGCAAGCATACTTCCAAGCATGAGAACGGCGGCAGATATGTTACGAACATACCTCATTGTGTCTGTCGATTGGCTTTCGTTATAAGTACTCACGTCTACTTTCTCCTATTCACTTGTTAGATAGAGCCGTCCGGTTCTTGTTGCGAACGAGGACAACCAGGTTGAAAATAATCCACACTTGTCTCGGTGGTCATTTCCTCAATCGGTAAAAGCGAGTGGCCCGCGTATTGGACGTAGCACGATGCGTTATCCGTGTAATATCCTTGTCACTGCTTTGTCATTGTTCTGCTGCGGCAAGCGATTTAAGTTCGTGTGGCTGATACGAAATTGGACTCGCGTCACCAGCCATCTACTTATCACCGCTAGTTGGTCTCGTCCCCGGGATATGGCTTGGCTGCATAGTTGTTCGCCTATCTAGGGTTCGAGGCTATCGAGCTCAGCGGATTGATTATTCGTCGATAGCTGGGATAGAGCGCACTTCCCGGGGTTGTACCCGCCCAAATCAAGGCTTAATTGCGTACCCTATTCTGGGCAGAAAACCGAGAAAAGATGCCGTCCCGATCTGCTATATCGGAAAGCGTCGAGCAATCAAGCCACCCGGGACGGCGATATGCGGATTATCTTTTGCGCGGCGCAATTTGCACTCGCGCCCTCACGAGGGCGAGGCCCCGGTTACAAATATTGATTTGGAGAGCGTTTATGAATCTGAAGCAACTCCCGTTCCGTGCCGGCGGAGAACGATCGATGACAATTTAGGACTTCAAAGTGGTTCGATTGGAGGTAACTCTCAAAAACCATCCTTGCTTTGAAAACACCGCTCAAGGTTTCGCGCCAATCTGGTAGTCGAGGGTCGCCAGCGCAAGCCGGTATTGATATTGCGCATTGGTATTTCCGATCGCGGCGTCAGTTTGCTGGTATTGAGCCTGGCTCAACTCGACGATTGAACTCAGTCCCATCCGGTAACGCGTCTGCGCGAGAGACAAGGCTAGATCTGCCTGTTTCAGCAATTCTGCACTCACAGAAACGCGCTGAAACGCTGCGTTGGCCGCCAGCCACGACGTTCGAATGTCCCTTACAATTCGATCTCTCAGGTCGCGACTCTGCTCACTGGCGGCCTGCGCGCGAATTGCCGCCTCTTTTGCCTGGGCGGAATACAGGAAGCCATTGAACACGGGAATATTCATGTTCACTCCGATCCCACCCCACCAATTCGACACGTAATATTGCTGTGGCCGAATCGGAACGCTGCCCAAAGTTCCCGCGGCGCTGATACTGGGAAACATTTGGTCACGTTGCGCATGGCTGAACTTAACGGCTGCCTGCTCGCTGAAGGTCAATGCCTGTAAGTCCGGCCGATCTTGCAGGCCCGCCTCGATAAGTCGATCAACATCGGGGGAAGGTGCCTCTAAGTCCGTGTCAACTTCAACTAACTCATAAGCTACTTGACGATCAAGGCCTAACACTGCATCGAGAGCAGCCATGGCAGATTCAGCGTTGTTCTGCGCGTCGAGCAGCAATAGCTGAGCTTGCGAAGAGTTGACGTTGGCGAAGCTCAGATCGAGGGTCGATTTGAGCTTGTTTTTGGTCATCTCACTTACCTGCGATTGCGTTGTGTGCCGGGTGCTCACGTTCTGCTGGGCTACGTTCAGCAGTGCTTGAGCCTCGAGCGCGTTGTAGAAGGCCTGATCGGTGGCGATGACGATGTCCTCTTGGGTGGCCAGCGCGTTCGCGTTCTGGGCCTTCTCCTGCAGTTTGGAATAGGCCACCAGGCTCCGAGTCTTGCCAAAATCGGTGATCAGCTGGGTGAAGCCCCCGCCCGCGCCGGCGTGTTCAAACAGTCTGGAAGCGGTGAGAGAGCCTGCCGAAATTCGGCTCGCGTCCTTTGCATCCACTGCAGTGATACTCGCACTGGCAGTCGGCAACTCGGCAGCGCGCGTTTCGCGAACAACCTCGTGTTGCGCGAGGGCAAGCAGTCGGCCGACGCTCACTCGAGGATTATTCTTGATCGCCATCTGCTCCGCGTCCATGCGTGTCAGCTTCGGATTGCGATTCGCAGACGGAACGGCAGGGCTGTCACCTGAGCTTTGCCCCGGCAACATCGCCCGAGCTGGCGCATTCGGTGCTGTAAAGACCTCGGCAATCTGCCGCCGGCCGGGAGCATCCGGCAATACAGGATGAGCTACGGGCGACTGTCCAAGAGCAATACCGGAGCCCGTTACCGCCAGCAAAACTGTTACGTATTTCGAGAGGGCTACCATATTCCGCACGGTCATGCCTGCACCTCTCCGTCGACCGCGACCTTTGCCGCTCCACTTCTTCCGTGAATGATGAGGTAGACGGCCGGCACCAGAAAAACAGTGACAACGACGGAGACTCCCAATCCACCGATGATGGCTCTGGCCAAAGGAGCGTATTGTTCGCTGCCCGCCTCAAGACCAAGCGCCATGGGAATCATGCCCAGTAGAGTTGCCAGGGAGGTCATCAGAATGGGACGCAGACGAATCTTGCAGGATTGCACTACAGCTTCCGCAGCCGAGAGACCGCTGCGGTGCAGATGTCCGGCAAATTCTACGATCAGAATGCTGTTCGACACCACGATGCCGGTCATCATTACGACGCCCATCAACGACATGATGTTCAGCGTGCTGCCCGTCAACAGCAGCATCAACAGCACTCCAGCCAGCCCTGGGGGTATCGCCATCAGGATGATGAACGGATCGACAAACGAAGCGAATTGCGCCATCAAGATCAAATAGACAAGCAGGATAGACAGTACCAGCCCGATGGCGAACCGCTTGAACGACTCGTTCATACTTACCACGCTGCCGCGTACCGTAACACGCACATTACCGGGAACCTTGATGCCGGCGATTACTTTGTCGACATCGCGGTTGACTCCTTGCAGGGCCTCGGTCGAGGGCATGACATATATGTCGATCACTCTCCTTAATTTGTAGTGATCTACTTCGGTCGGAGTGTTGATCTCTTTGATGTCCGCGACGGATCGCAATGGAGTGTAGTTCGTCTGGTTGTTGGCCCGCAGAGGAATCTGTTCAAAGTCGTCCATGCTCATGTGCCCGATCTTGCGATCGGAGTACTGCACGGTAAGCATGTAGTTGTTGCCTGTCTTGGGATCGATCCAATAGCTGGGTGCAATCACACCATTCGAGGTCAGCGCCGTAATCACGTTGTCAACGACCTCCTTCGGAGAAAGACCAATCAAGCTTGCCCTTTGTCGATCAATATTCAGCTCCAACCCCGGGTAACGGAGGTTCTGCGGAATCAAAACATCGCTGACATTTTTCAGGCCTTTGATCTTTACGCCGATTGCGCTTGCGATGGAAAAAGCCTGACCCATGTCGTTGCTACTGACCTGAACATCGATTGGCGCTGGCAACCCCTGGTTGATCACCGAATCCACCAGTCCGCCGGCCTGAAAGTAACTTGTTAACATTGGCATGTCATTCGCCAAACGCCGACGAACCCGCCGCATGTACTCATAACTCCCGTACTTGTGACCTTCCTTGAGACTTACTTGGACAAATGCCGTATCCATGGTGGAGTTACTGGTGTAGATCGACGATAGGTCGGGCGTCACGCCGATATTCGATACGATCATGTCGAGGTCTCGCTGCGGGATCACCTGGCGAATTTCGGCTTCGACCTGGGCGATGTATTGGTTGCTGACCTCAATTCGGGTGCCGCTTGGGCACTTGACGTTAATGATGAACTGGCCCGGGTCGGTCCGGGGAAAATACGATCGACCCAGGAGTGGAAACAACGCAAGGCTCAGGAAGATCACACCCAGGATCCCGACCGCGGTGCTAACTGGCCGCAGGATCGACCGATTTACGACGAAGACGTATTGACCGAGCATCGCATGGAACCAGCTGTTAAATCTCCCCACTACTCTCTGAAAGAATGAGATTCTTTCGGCTTCGTGGTGCCGACGATGCTCTTCTGCTGCAATCTCCTCACCTTCCGAGATGTGGGCCACCGAAGGCTTGATGAATCGGGCACAATAGAGCGGCACTACTGTCATGGCCACGATGTACGAAGCGAACAAGGAGAAGACAACCGAAAGGGCTAACGCGGTGAAGAGGTACTTACTTACTCCGTAGAGCATGGCGACCGGGAAGAAGACAATGGCGGTGGTAAAGGTTGCGGCGAGTACTGCGAGTTGAACCTCCTTTCCGCCGGCCTCCGCCGCAACTTCAGGCGATTCGCCCATTTCGATGTGGCGGAATATATTCTCGAGCACGACCACTGAGTTGTCGATGAGGCGGGAGAACGCCAGGGCCAAGCCGGCAAGGACCATCGTGTTGATCGATCCTCCACCCATGCGAATGCAGATGAATGCCGCTAGAGCCGACAGCGGAATCGAGAGAAGGACAGCGAAGGTGGCGCGCACACTTCCCAGGAACAGCAGGATCATCAGAGCGGTGAGAACAAGGCCGATTCCACCTTCACTGCCCAGGTTCTTAAGTGCTGTTTTGACGAAGATCGACTGGTCAAACACCACCGCAGTCTTCAACGACGATGGAATATCGACCAGGTCCTTGATGGCCGCCTTCATCCCGTTCACGATGGTGATGGTGTTGCTGTCCCCGCCCTGCTTTAAGACAGGAACGTATACGGAACGCTGCCCATCGATGCGAACGATGTTGGTTTGAATGGTTCCCGCGTCTTGCGCCCGGCCAACATCGGCCACGAGAACCGAGGCGTTTCCGACCGACTTCAAAGGGACGTCGTTGATCGCCTCGGGGGTTGGAATCTGGCTATTGGCGTAGATGTTGTAGTCTTTGGGGCCGATGCGGACGTCGCCGGCCGGCAGAATCAGGTTCGAGTCATTTACAGACCTCACAACATCCATCAGGCTAAGGTTGTGGGCCTCAAGCTTCAGGGGATCAACGTAAACCATGATCTGCCGGTATCGACCGCCAAAGGGCTGAGGCACGGAGGCGCCGGGCACGCTGGCAATCTGATTTCGTACCTGGAACTGTGCCAGATCCTTCAGATCGGTTTCATTTAGCCCTTTGCCCTTGAGTGTCACCAGGCAAACTGGTTGGCTTGAGGCATCCATTCCCAGCACCACCGGCGGCAGCGTCCCCTGCGGTAGCCTACGCAGGTCAGCCATGGCCAGGTTCGAGATGTTGCTCAGCGCCGCGTTCGGATCGGTGCCGGACTTGAAGTAAATCTTGATCAGGCTTACGCCGGTCAGCGATCGCGATTCGATGTGGTCGATATTGCTGCCAAGCGTAAAAAACCTTTCAAACGTGTCGGTGATGTCGGCTTCAATCTGTTCGGGCGGCATGCCAGAGTAAAAGGTCGCTACTACCACCACTGGCATATCAATCTGCGGGAATAGATCTACCGGCATTGCCGCGATGCTGACCACCCCGACAACGATGATTACGAGGCAGAGCATAATGATGAAGAACGGATACTTAAGAGCAAACTTAGGCATTAGTTCTGACCTCCGGATTGCTCTTCACTTATATCTGCGCTTGGTAACTGCTCTATCTTTGGCCTCACTGCCTCTCCCGGCTGGTAGTTTGACTGCCCTCCAGTAATCACCCGGTCGCCCTCCGACAGGCCGCTCTTGACCTCAACCAACGTGTTGCCTTGTAAGCCCAGTAAAACTCTGCGGGTCTGCACATGGTTTTGCTCGTCTACCACAAGCACTGATGCCTGGTTCCCGTTTCTGATGGCTGCTTGTACAGGTATCGTGAGCACTTTGTCTCGCCGCTCCAACTCCAGCGTCGTGTTGGCATACATTCCCGGCGTGAGTGACAGGTCTTTGTTTTGTACGTCGACCTCGGTCTCCATGGTCCTGGTCGCCAGGCTCAGGTCGCGAGTGAAGCGCACGATCTTGCCGGTTATCGATCGCTGCAGGGCTTCGACCTGCAACGTAACGTCAGCTCCATCGTGTATGTATTGAACAGCGTCCTCCGGAACCGGTAGCCGCAGCCTCAGCAAGCTGCTTTGAGACAGCTTTACGACCGGCAGCGATTGCGTATCAGACGATGTGCCAGACTGGATCAGGGCTCCGGTGTCTGCATAGCGCCACACGATGACTCCGTCGATCGGGGCTGTTACCCGGGTGTATCCGGCCAGCGCGCTCACCCGCTCGTTGTCTGCCCCTGCGCTCTCCGACTGCTGGCGGGCGGCGGCTAGAGCCGATTTCGCCGCGTCAACTTTTTCTCCAGAGGCAAGGTCCTTTGCCTCCGCGTCGTCGAGCTCCTGCTCCGCAATCAGGCCGGGCTGCGCCTCCGAGGCCTGCTTCAGACGCGTGTAATCCGCGTGCAGTGCCGCGTGTTCTGACTGGGCGCGAGCTACTTCGTGGCTGGCACGCGAGATCTCTTCTTTACTGCGCGCCACCTCCGAAACGGTGCCTTTCAACTGCGCGTTCAGCTCCGGCACCTCGAGGTCGGCGAGCAGCTGTCCCTGCCGCACCCTGTCTCCAATGTCGACATAAATGTGCCGTATATAGCCCGACACTTTCGCATGCACGTCGATAACCTGGTATGGCTGAAATTGCCCGGCGAGGTTCAGCGTGTGGGTAATCGTTCCCCGCCTCACCGCGGCCACGGTTGCCGACGGCATCTCGGCCGCGATCGCCTCAGAGTTCCCCGCCTTCGAGCTGCAGGCGATCAACCCAGCCGTTGCCGGCAAAGCCAGTCCTACGGCTAGGACCAACGAGAGTCTTTTTCTCATGTTCCAACGCACCTATCACGGTTGTGGACCGGCCTGACCTCTTGGAAAGAAACCCTCGTGGGCAGTCGGTTACCGGCAGTTATGGGCCAACTGGTTTGCGTTCAGCGGGCCCAGCATTTCAATTTGTGACGATTGGGTGCAGA
>Ga0206887_10235_pt1 | contig 11960 bp, 7 predicted proteins | sample Alteio_BWOrgHeat_89_FD_153248 | JGI IMG/M metagenome (GOLD analysis project Ga0206887, IMG submission 153248) | Enriched cells from forest soil in Barre Woods Harvard Forest LTER site, Petersham, Massachusetts, United States - Alteio_BWOrgHeat_Nextera3 ...
TTTTCCTCATAAAAATACGCAATTTTGAGGAATTCTAACATGGAAGATACTCAATATAAAATTAATGCGCATTTGTAAGATCTACTAAAGTTCTAGGCTAAGCCTTAGGCTGCTACCATCTTGGTCAAATAGTTAATTTGATCCTGAACTAGATGTTTTTCGAAATCTGACACCAAGTTATTGATTTCCTGCGAAGAATAGTCCCCGTTGCCGTCGCGCCAATTATTGCATACTTTAAGATGTTTTAGGGCTCTTTTGTAATTTCGCAAGCTCCTGTGTTCTCGACCCAGTTTGGCCAACTCCTCTTCTACTTTTTTCAAAGCAAGCTCACATTGTTCTCCCTGTTGAGTTGCTATTTTCAGATATTTCTTAAATTCTCTTACTATTGCAGGGACACTCTTTTTGAGCACGCCTAAGTCTCGAACTCGTTTCCATTTGCCCCATGTAGTTCTCCATGCATAATGCGTATCAATTGCCTCATCGCTTTTTTGGGAAGCCGCATGAGCGAGCTTGCCTAAAGCCGGTAATTTCACTTCTTTGGCCAGCGCCTTGACATGTTCTGCCGCCCTTATTCGAGCATCCCATATTTTTTTTGCAAATTTATTGCAATTCTGCAAATTTTGTACCGGTTTACTCTTCATCGCTCATCTCCTTAGCTTTTTAGTATATTAAAAACTATCGCAAGCTATTTCAACTAAATGTAATTGAACGGTCTGCGCTTGAGCCGCTTTTGTTTTTAAAAGCTTTTTATGGGAGTCGTGCCTTCTTCTTGCCATTCGAGCCTCTCATCAAGAAGCAGTTGAGAAATATTCATCGCTGATTTCGTGTGCTTATCTTTGAGAGCTTGAAAATGGCCACTAATGCGATCACGAGCGAGCTCACAAAAATGGTCAGCAAGCGTGATTGCGTTCTCATCTTTGCCCTGTTTGCGAAGATGTATCGCATAGGAAACGGTGGCACCCATGGCAAACAGTTCGGCGCCAATATCAACTAAATGTCCAAGAATGAGCTGCTTTTTCTCCAAACCTGGCCCATATTTTATACATTTATGGATGAGCGCCCTGGCTAAGCGAGGTGCCGTTTTTTCAATGTAACGATAATGGCGAGCCAGCTGACCAAGTTCACGATAAGAGCCGGTTTTTAATCCTTTAACCCATAAGAGCGGATACCATCTGCCATAAAAGCCCATTAACTGAACCAAGGTTTTTATCTTTTGCCCCACCGAAGTACCAGGACGTAAAATGCCACTGGCGCGTTTCAGATGAGGATCAAGGGCTTCACGTGCGGAAAAAAGACGCATTATTTCTGAGGTGCCTTCTACAATGGTATTGATGCGGGCATCTCGCAGCATTCTTTCTACAGGAAAAGGCTCTTCACCACGTTCCTTGAGAGAACGCGCTTTTTCATAGCCACGTCCACCGCGAAGCTGCATGGTAAGGTCAATAATTTTCCAGGCAGCTTCACTACAAAATAATTTGGCTATGGCGGCGTCTATGCGAATATCTCTATCGCTTTGATCTGCCCAATCGCTGGTCAACCAAGTAACTCCTTCAAGAGCCATGGTCATTGAAGCAATAAAAGCCACTTTATCGCCGCCGGCCTCATGAGAAACAACGGACTTCCCCCATTGAATGCGCTCTTTCCCCCATTTTCTAATAATGGTGAGACATTGTTTGGCCATTCCCACGCAGGTTGCCGGAATGGTAAGTCTGCCCACATTGAGTGTTTGCAAAGCTAAAGCTAAGCCACGCCCTCTGTCCCATAAAATATTTTCAACCGGCACTTTTACATCAGTAAAGCGGAGCAGGCCATTTTGAATGCCGCGAATACCCATGAAATCGCAGCGATGTATGATTTCAATCTCAGGAATCTTAGCTTCAACTATGAACGCTGTTATTTGCGATTTTTCTCGACCATTAATGATCTTGGGCTCGGTTTTGGCCATAACGATTAACAAATCAGCAATGAGGCCGTTGGTGCACCACAACTTATCGCCATTGAGCAGATAATATTTGCCATCTGCGGAAAGCGTCGCGGTCATTTTCATTTGAGCAGGGTCAGATCCAACGTCAGGTTCAGTCAAGGCAAAGGCTGAAATAGCGCCATTGCTGATTTGTGGAAGATACTTTTTCTTTTGCTCTGGTGTGCCAAAATTTTTGAGAGGCTGGGAAACACCAATTGATTGGTGAGCAGAAAGCAGCGCTGCTGTCGAGCCACAATAAGAAGCTACTTTCATCATGATGCGGTTATAATTAATCTGCGAGAGACCTAAGCCGCCATAATCTTTTGGTATCTTCAGAGCAAAGAGACCTATTTCCTTGAGACCTTTGATTACTTCGTCAGGAATGGTGCGTGTTTCGTCAACTTCATCAGCATCAAGATTATTCTGGAGATATTCCTCCACTTTTTGGCAAAGCTCATCACCTATTTTCTTCTCTTCTGCGGACTGATGAGGAAAAGGGTGGAGCATCTTGCTCTCAAAGCGCCCCATGAAAAGCTGCAAAGAGAAGCTAGGATATTTTGAGTCCTTTTCGCGCGCTGCCTCGGAAACCTCAAAAGTATTGCGTTCAGCCTCGCTCATTTTTCGAGTGTCGAGTGAAATTTCATCGTCATGCTGGTTTTTCAAGCTCATTGATTAGCTTCCACAATACCGTTTGGATCTTATTGATATAACACGGGATATAAGCGAATGCGCGTTATTTTGGCTGTTTTTTTGATATTTGCTTTTCAATATGAAATGTTCAACCTGTTATCAATTGCTAGCTGCTAGCAAGGAGACTTGTTGTGCTTAAGATAGTTCCTTTGGCCTTATTCGGCTTGCTTCTCTCTTCTTGTCAAACGGGTACTAATGAAAATACTGACATATTTTGTCAGGACTCCAATGGCAATTACGTAGGACCCATGAGTTTTGTAGCTGGCACTACCGTTGTAAGTGAAGATGATTCGGCAGGCACTGTCACCATCGACCCACCACCTGAAGCTATTTTTGTCCCAGCGAGCGGAACACCAACCAACGCCGACGGGGAATCAGCGGACCCTGCTCCTTTTAGCGCATGCTTTTATGCTAATCCAAATTTCAAAGTCATTTCGACACCACCACCCGGTACAGTCGCAGGTCCAGCAGATCCAAATACGGGGAAAGCTGAGGTAGACAGTCCACCTCAAGTTATTGTTACCCCCAGTGGAAATCACATCGTGGTTAACCCGCCAGCGGTGACGATAAACTTAGGCGGACTTGCCAACGGTGGAGGAGGCTCAGCAGCTGGAGGCAGCACTGTGGTTGGAGGCAGCACTACAGTTGCCGACCTACCACCTACTTCTGCTCCCGGAACAACGGTTGATTCATCACCTCCAGCTAATGCCGCTGCGACCGCAGCCGCCGCGGCTGCTGGCAGCACAGGCCCTGGTGTACCTACACTCGCTCAGCTTCCGGAAGCAGGAAAAGATTTTAGTACTAAGGTTACCACGGCCTTTAATGCTGCCGGTGCCGCTTATACAAATGCAAAAAATGCTCGGCAAACTGCTGTAACTTCTGGTGCCACCCCAGATATTGCTGCCTATAAGAGCGCTCTTGCTGCTTATTTGACTGCACGGAAAGAGTTTGAAAACGCCTATAATTTTACCCGTCAATGTGAAATCACCACGATAGCGCAAGGTTATTGCGCTGGTCAGCCAGTCTCCGAATGTGGAGGTTTAGCTAAAGCGCCAGACAACACAACAAAATATAGCTCACAATCTTTCACCAAATCCTTTTGTACAGTTTCAGCTTCAGGCACCTGCGAATTTGTAAGCCCAAATTCATTTACAGGCGGACTCACTGGTGAGCAGGTAGTAATAAATTTTTGTACGATAAACGGCGAATCGCAAGTAGGCTGCGATGGCGTCTCGAAGCCAACTTATACTGGAAATCCGGCAACAACAGGCATTTGCCAATGGAAGGGCGCCGCTGGTGAAACATTGAACATAACTGCACCGATTCCGCCGGTTACTCCCACTCCCCCAGTTGGTCCGCAGCTCCCATCTGCAACGGCTTCTTTACCAGCCATAGGCGCGAGCGCTAGTGCAGATGCAACGACAGCATATGGCCTTCTGAGTTTGGCTCACGATGCTGCCGCGCAACCTGTAGGCAGTCCTAATCTGCAAAAAAATACTCAAAACGCTTATGCGGCTGCTTGGGATATCTATCAAAATGCTTTAACTAATGTACTCGTACCAACTTCTTCGACACCCGCGCCCTCACCAAGCGGAGCACCTCCACTTCCGCCCGGGCCTACCGCAAGTGACGCCAAACAAGCTGCTTTTCGTTTGGTTCAACTAGCTCTAACGCCCGCAAAAGCGACAAGCGCCACAGCGCAAGATCAAGCTATCTACGAACTTGCCTGGAACGCCTATCAAGCCGCAATATGATTTAGTATTTTGACTGACGCGTAAGCCTGTTTTTCGCTGAGCGCGTCAATACAATGTCAGTTTTCCTGCACTCGCTGCCACGATCCATACCACACCGTAGCGAGTGCCAGCACTGCAATTATTCCAAAAAGTATATGCAGCGCAGAGCCCGCATAGGCTTGCCTAATTCCATCGCCAACAAGCGACAAAACAACACTTGGCAAAACCACCAGCGGCACCAATGAAACATCAAAACGAAAAAGACGCGTGTAGGCCACGCCCAACAATGCCCCATACACTACGCCAGGCACAAGCCAATGCGCCAAATCGGTGATGCCTCGCGAACCTATCAAGGCAATTCCAAAAATAATGAAAAAGACATTGGTCAAAATTTTTCTTTTTTGAAAATGATGAGAGAAAGCATTGGCAAAAAGGCTAATAAGCACCAAAGAGCTACTTTCAATAACAAGCCTCAGACAACTAAATATTGCCGACTGTAAAAAGGGATAGCTCGTGCTTAAAGCACTGAAATCGCCCCACTTTGGATAGCTTGGCTCCAAAAATTGAATTATCAAAATCAGAACACCGCTAAATAAAAATCCAAAACTGAGGCCAATTACTGTTTTGGCAAAAGGCGGTCCAAGTTTTGCTGCTTGGCAGTCAATGCGAGCTGCACCAAAAATAAAGGCCAAACCCAGGGCCATCACTACAATTTGAATTATAGACATGCTGTAGAGGACTATGAGCTGAGAGTTAAAAGATTCATAGCTGTTAAAGGCAAAAATCATCGCTGGTTGCGCATTAAAGAAGCGCAAGCCAAGGAGAACAATGAGCCCAACAAAGGCCACGGCAAAAGATTTTTTCGAAAAACGTCCCCGTGACCAAAGCACGATGGACCGAATGGCACCCATCACAAAGATGGCCATCACAAAGGCCACACAAATAACATTTAAGGACGAAATAAGTCCAGTCTGCGCTTTATGTTCTCTGGTCCACTCTTCCAAGGTATGAACCGATAAACCAAAAGTCTGCACTTTGTCCCCAGCAACAACTAAGGAAACACGCGCACCTTTATGGCCTAAATAAGCGCCTTCATTGTGATCAGAAAAAACAAAATTCCATTCTTGGCGATGAGGAAGCGCAACTTTGGCCGCGCTCAATTCTTTCAGTTGTGCGCTGTCAAAATTATGTTCTTGCAGATAATGCATGGCTATGGAGCGGGCCGCTCCTTCATCAACCGAAACTAAGGCCGCAGCCTGAGGAATCTGATGCTTGTACCAAATAACTTTGCCACCGCCATCGACACCAAGCTGGTATTCTTCTTCTCGCGTCTGTAAATCTCCACTAAATTTTGCCAAACGCACCAAATAATGCGGTCCATTGAGAAAATTTCCCATGAGTTGTTGATATTTTTCTGCGCCATCTTGTTGCCACACATATAAATCGGCAACTGCAGGATTGGCATCAAAGCTGCTCAGAACAGTGTAGTCCTTAAGATCCAGCTTCTGCTCACCTAAATAAGCCAGTGCAATATCTTGCGCCTGTTTTGGATTTATGGAAACTCGAGAGCTTTGCAGCGAGGTATTCTCAGCAAAAATCCACGCTAAGAAACCAAGCGCCCCAAAGAACACAAAGGCGAGTACCGTACGCTTTGAAATAACCCGTGATGGTATAAAATCAGGCTCATTCACCTGCTCAAATGACTCTTTGGGCGCAAAGCTTTTGTTTTTAAATTTTTCACTGAGCTCAGTAAAAGCGCCTGCTCTTAAGCGCCCTATGACAACAATAAACAGGGGAATAAGTCCCATAATAATTATTGCTATTTTCCCTGGTAATGACGAGCTGCCCTGCTCAACAAAAATTGGCGCTGACATGAGCACTAAGTCATACATAACATGAGAAATGATTCCCGGAATCAAGCCATACGACAGGTAAAGCCAGCCAAACACAAAAGAAGGAATGACAAGCTCAACTACTCGCGCATAGCCCGGCTGAACCGGATAATTAGCATGCATTGCGCCGAAAATAAGAGCCTGAACAACAAAGGCAATGCCAATAAATAAAGAGCGTTTGCCGAAGCGCTGACCGATAAGCGCAGCCAAAGACAAAGGCACCGCGCGAAATAAACACTCTTCAACAACACCAGCTTGGAAGGCTTGCGCAACGGGAGTAATCCACGGCACCGCATAGGCTAAAATATTAGGCTCAAACACCGTGCTCGCGGGCGACCACCAGCCCAAATAGCGATAGGCCACATACCCAAAGGCGACCATGTAGCCCAAATGAAAACAAGCCGCCATATAACCGCCGAGCACTCTGCCCATAATTTCAGGAGAGGCGACGGCTTGCGGCGAAAAAATTTTCCACAATTGAATATGATTGCCAAAGGCGAGACGCGTGAGGCCTTCTGCAGCCATCAACGCAATAAAAGCAAAAGCTAACATACCTAATGTGGCGAAAACAATGTTAAGTAGTTGCTGAAAAATAAAGGTAGTTGCAGGAAGAGCAGTATCATACATTATTAAAGTCTGTGGAAAGGCGCTTAATTGAGCCATTAATCCAAGAACAGCAACCACTGCAGCAAGCATCAGTGCGGGCTTCCATAATAACCATTTTTTTCGATACAATAAGGCGAGCCCAATAACGCAGCCGCCAAACAGATACAAAGAAAGATAAGCAGCTGAACCAGCAAAACCAATATATTTATTGGCTGACCTCATCTCATTAAATTGGCGCTCAAAAGCTTCAGGAATTTCCACATAAGGTGACAAAGAGGTGAATTTGTCGCCGCTCACCCCCAATTTGACTCTCAAAGGCGCATCGTTAATTTTTAACCCTTTTCTCTGATAAACAAAGCTATGGTCCCGACGTCCACCTACTTGCAACTCGGAGGCGTACTCAACTGGCTCATAATCACTCAAGTCTAGGTGCCAATAGTTGCTCGCAGCCTTTTCAGCAATGAGCCGCGCTGCCGCCTCTGCCAAATCTTCACCTTTCTCACTTTCAGGCAAAACTACTTTAAATCCATAAGGGGTGCCATCTGGCTTAAAATAAAAAAGCGCCTCATGCGCTTCGCCTTCACTAAAATGACGTACCAGCCACTGATAAGGGCTTATGAGGCCCTCACGCATCAATTGCTTAAAATGCTCTTTGCCATCAGGCTGCAGTTCAATGAAACTTTGCAATTGATAGTCAGTAGAAAAATAAGCGACTTCCTTTGCTACCGCAGGTTCAATATGCAATTCCGCAGCGATATTTGCAGCCTTTTTTAGCGCCTGCCCACGATCCATGCGCAGCTCAACATCGACCAATGGCAGAGCGGCAGAAAAATATTTTGCAGCAAAAGCAAGCGAACCAAGCGATAGCAAGGCCAATATAATCCAATTGAGTATTGGAAACGATTTTTTATCAGTCTGCATGAATCTAACCATATGATATGCAATTAATTTAAGAGTCACGGATAAATAACTAATGGTAAATAACTAATACAGAATAAGAATGAAGCTTATACCATTACCAATACTCATAATCTAGTTGGCTTAAAAAAAAAGGCGGTGCTTTAATTTATATTACTCAGCCACCTCAAGTCAAATATGACCTTCCCGGCAGACAGAAAAATTGCATGTCAACTTTTGAAAAGCTAAATTCGTAAAATCAGACCTTGAAGGATTTATCACGAAAAATAGTTTAAACGCTTCGCAAACAATTGAGAAAGAAAAACGACAAAAGGAGCAGCGATGGTGACCCTCAGCGATCAAATTATGGATTATCTTGATATCAAGACAGCGACATTAACCGCTGCTCACAATTCCTTGAGGGTAGAAGTGCAAATGGAATATAAGCATTTTATTTCGGACATGGCTCGTTTCATCTATGACGATCTCAAAGGCGCCATAGAAGATGAGTTACAAAGGTCAGCTCAGTATAACTTGCCGCCCAATGCAATCTCTGGAAGCGTTAGGATAATATTTGACCAACCTTTCATCAATTTGCGCCAACGCCGACTACACGACGCCGGAGAAAGACAATTTAGTCCCGATGACGTGATGTCTGCTAAACAACAGGCACGAAGAAGACATATCTACACCATCATGTGTGAAGCTGCACTTAATCGAATAAAGGAATGCCCTAATGATATACAGCAACGCCTGATGGCTGAAGTTTCGGATTACTACAGTAAGAATGTTTATAGACGCCCAGGAGATTCTGGCGGCGGCAGCGCTGGTGGCGGCGGTGCAAGCAGCAGCTCTGACAAAAAATCCAAGCACAAAGGTCATTGAAATAAATTTCAAAGAGACCTTTTTTAAAAAGAGCACGGGATTTATTTGAAGATAACACACAAAAAATCCCTCTCAATCTCCCTCTTTAAAAAGGGAGAAGTGCATGACAAAAACCTTAACTTATAACTTAGTGGCACTGGACCAAGATCAATCCCTAAAATTCTCAAAAGAAGCGGGTAAAGCTAAATCGGCAGTACGCAACATCGCCATTGCTGCTTGCAGGTCATCTTTCTTTTTGCCAGTCACCCGCACACTGTCACCTTGAATTGCGGTAGTCACTTTAAGGCTTTTATCATCTTTAATAAGCAGCACGATTTTCTTGGCCAAGTCTTTGTCCAAGCCCTGCTTAAGCGCAATAGTCATGCGGTGTTTTTTGCCGCCAGCCGGCGCAACTGGCTTTGCATCCAAAAATTTCAGCGAAACCTTTCTTTTGATAAACTTATCCTGCAAAATTTCATAAGCAGCTTTCACTCTATCTTCGCTATTTGCTTCAATTTCAAAAGTCTTGTCTTTTTCTTTATCTTTAAAGGTCACCTTGGTTTCAGTGCCTTTAAAATCAAAGCGCTGTTCAATCTCCTTACAGCATTGATTAAAGGCATTATCAACTTCTTGCTTATCAGCACTGGAAACCACATCAAATGACGGCATTTTTTATCACCTTTTTTTTACACAGCGTTTAGAATCTAATAAAAGACCTAAGTCTTCTCATTTATTAAGCATTAGTCTAGCGCTCATTTTTAGTCATTAAGAAGATTTTGGCAAGTGCGTCTCTTTCTTGAACAAGCCACCAGAAAGTAAGCCGCCACATTGCTACATAGGCTCCGCGGCCATTTTGCCTGCTGGGAAGATGAGAAATGCGGCTCAGTGATGCTCTCATAGAAGCACTTGTACAGCTCCAAATAAAACATGTGTTTGGAGTAAGTGGCGCAAATATTGAGCACCTTCATGATGCCCTTAACCGCATTGGCAAAGGACGTATACAAGGAGTTTTGGCTAAACGTGAATGTGGCGCCGCCAACATGGCTGATGGCTACGCACGCACCCATCAAAAGCTAGGGGTCTGTTGTGCAACTTCCGGTGGCGGCATGGTTAATTTACTGGAAGGGGTGGCTGAGAGTTACGCAGATGCCGTCCCAATTTTAGCCATCATTGGACAGCCCCCTCAAGCACTTGAGGGAAATGGCGCTTTTCAAGATTCCAGTGGTTTGCAGCACACCGTGAATGCAGAAATGATGTGCCAAGCTCAGTCTAAATATTGTAAAAAAATTAACACTGCTGAAGAATTTTGGCCGGCGCTCAGTCAAGCAGTTATTGCTGCATTAAGCCCCCCTCATGGACCAAGCATCCTTCTCATTCCTCGCAATCTTTATGAACAAGAAGTGACTGAGCTTAATGAACACTGGGCCTCTGATCTTTTAAACTCATTGCCTAAAAAAAAGCCGCAGCCAGCGGACATCGACTTTCTCCAAAAGGCACTGAGCAATGCCCAGGTTCCCGTGCTCATTTTGGGCAGCGGATCTCTTTGGGCCAATCAACAGCATGTGATTGATTTTATAAAAAACAATAAGATGGCCGTTGCTACGACCATGTCAGCGGCCCACGCATTCCCTAATGATGACCCTGCTTATTTAGGAGTGGTTGGCGCTGCGGGAAATCCTTCTGCTCATGAATACATAAATAAAAAAGCTGACCTCATCGTTGTTGCCGGCAGCTCTTTGCCAGTTATGATAAACGCCCCCATCGATGAAGGATTAAAAAGTCGACCCGTTATTTTTATTGATGAAGATAATTCCAGCTTGCCCCGCAAATTTGCGCAGTGCAAATTCATTATATCTGAGATTGGCGCACTCTTTAATGCCATCAATCAAGGCCGGCATGCGCAGGCAGCAAGAGCAACAAACTATCTCAAAGATTATCAACGCACCTATGTACAGCCCGCATGGGCTCCAGACCGAGGTGATAGCCTTCCTCACACAGAAGCGACGCTCAGTCAAAGCCAAGCAATTGTGCAGCTATCTCAATATCTTCCCTCTCACGGCCACCTGTTTTTTGATGCCGGTAATTGCGCCGCCGCAGCCATGCATATGCTCAGCATTCCTTCAGGTTGCACTGCCAGCATCGCACTCGGAATGGGCGGCATGGGATATGCTTTAGGAGGAGCCATTGGTGCTCAAATCGGCTCAGACAAGGATAGCCAGACTCTTGCTATCATTGGCGATGGCGCCTTTTTAATGAGCGGCTTTGAAGTACATACTGCGGTGGAATGGCATCTGCCCATTCTTTTTGTTATTTTCAATAATGCCATGCACGGCATGTGCGTCACCCGCGATCAACTTTTTTTTGCTGGCAGAATTGAATGTGCCACTTACCATCGCGTAGATTTTATGAAAGTCGCTCAAGGCCTCGGCGAGAGTGATAGTCTATGGACAGGAAGAGCGAGTACTGAGCTTGAACTTGCGCACAGCCTTAAGGACTATTTTAAAAACGCTGACCGGCCAGGGGTTTTGGACCTTATTATCGAGCGTGAAGAAATTCCGCCCTTTGCTCCTTTTTTACCCGCCAACACTGCCACCATAACCTGGCCCGAATTCACCAAAAAGAGCACCAATCATGACCATTAAAAAAAATGCCCAAATTATTGATATCGCCTGCTTTATGCCGCCAAAAATCGTCCTTCCTCCCCTTCCTGACAAGGACAATGCGCTTGAGCAAAGCGAATGGTTTCGTGCGCCCAAAGAACGACGTTTTGCCTCTCCAGAATTTTCGTCTTCTGATCTTGGGGTCCGAGCACTGCAAGCTCTTCTTAAACGCACTGGACTCAAGCCCGAAAAAATCGATCTTATTTTGTGCACTTGTGTTTTCCGCGATGAAATTACCACGCCCATCGGCCCTGATGTGCAATTTAAAGTAGGAGCAAAAAATGCCACCGTTTTGGATATTGATAATGGCTGTTCTTCCTATTTATCCATGTTAAGCATTGCCCGAGCCTATATTGAATCTGGAATTTACAAAAATGTAGTAATTTTAACCGTTACTAATTTCATCTCGCGCTTAAGTGAATTTCAAAAATCGCCAAAATCTTCTGTTTTGGGTGATGGTGCTGCCGCCACTTTGGTTTCAGCCGGTAAAGCAAGCATTTTAGCCCAATATGAACGCTCTCACGGAGAAAATTACGGTCTTCTCAGCTGCCGTCCCATGAAAACCGATGATAAAACGTTGCCTTTTTGGGACGAAAAAGCTGGCCCATTGGCTGTAGATTTCTCTTTTCGCATGGTCGAGCAATTACGTGATAAT
>Ga0206887_10221_pt2 | contig 11912 bp, 8 predicted proteins | sample Alteio_BWOrgHeat_89_FD_153248 | JGI IMG/M metagenome (GOLD analysis project Ga0206887, IMG submission 153248) | Enriched cells from forest soil in Barre Woods Harvard Forest LTER site, Petersham, Massachusetts, United States - Alteio_BWOrgHeat_Nextera3 ...
GCAATTATCGCGGCGCTTTTTTATGTATCAGCCACGATAAAACCTTCCTCAAAAAATAGATTTTCAATTTTTTTTTAAACAAATGGAGAGTTATATGAGAATAAAACTTTTAACCACCGCTGCTTTAGTTGCAGGTTTAGCTATTTCTTCACCTGTATTCGCACAGGATGTTCATCAGGACAATAACGATGTTAGGCATGATAATGGTGACATCAGACATGATCAAAGTGAAATAAGGCAAGATCGTCAGGAACGCAGGGAAGACCTGAAAAAAGGCGATAAAGCTGACGCAGCTAAAGAAAGTCATGAGATCAACCACGATAAACGTGAACTAGGCCATGATGAACGTGAAAAACATCACGACCGTCGTGAAGAACGCCATGACCGTGCAGAACGCGGACATAACAGAAACGAACAGGCTCATAAAAGAGAAGAACGTAAAGAAGAAAGAGAAAAACGTGAACACCGCAAGGAAGAACGTAAAGACCACAGAGAAGAAAAACATGAAGAAAATCACCAATAGTTGATTATCTTCAGAACACTCTGACAAGAACCGGCCCTAAACATTATGTGTTTGGGCCGGTTTTTTGTTGGGCAGATCATCCGGCGTTCTTCATTTCTTCAAGTTCGAGCCATCTGGCTTCCATAACCTCCAGGCGGCCTTGCAGCTCCCCGATTTTCTGGGAGGAGTTGTGGAAAGCGCCAGGATCACGGGTGTAAAAATCAGGATCGGCAAGCTCATCTTCCAATTGGGAAATGCGGTTTGAAAGCTCTTCCATTTTGGTGGGAAGGTTATCGAGTTCGAATTGGAGTTTGTAGGTTAGTTTCTGTTTTTGTGGTAGCAGTGCTGCTTCAATTTTTTCTTCTTTAGGCAATATATATTCAACATCAGGTTTCTGGTTTTTCTTTTTGGTTTCCGCAAGTTTGGCTTCGATGTAATCGGTGTAGCCGCCGATATGATGGGTGACGACGCCCTCACCTTCAAATGCGATTATGCGCGTTACTATCTGGTCGAGGAAATCGCGGTCGTGGCTCACCACAAAAAGTGTGCCGTTATATTTGGAGAGAGTATCTTCGAGCATTTCTAACGTATCCATATCGAGGTCGTTGGTGGGTTCGTCGAGAATGAGAAAATTGCCGGGGTTGGCGAGTGATTTTGCGAGCATCAGGCGGTTCTTCTGGCCACCTGAAAGTGTGCCAACTAAATTTTGTGCGTCCTTCGGGTCGAACATGAAATCTTTGAGGTAGCCGCATACATGGCGGAGGGTGCCGTTCACATTCACATAATCACCGGTTTGGGTAAGTGTGCGCCAAAGCGTGTTATCGTTTTTCAGGGCTTCGCGTTTCTGGTCGAAATAAGAAACCTCAACGGTCTTTGCGAGTTTGATCGTGCCGGAATCTGGTTTCATCTGGCCGAGGAGAAGTTTTAAAAATGTGGTTTTGCCGGAGCCATTTTTGCCGAGGATGCCAACGCGCTCGCCTTTGGTTATCTTCAAATTGAATTTGTCGAAAATGGTTTTGTGGACAGCACCATCTTCAAAAGATTTATTTACATTGAAAAATTCTGCAACCACGTTTGAGGTAAGCTCGACATCCGGTGCGTCTATCTCAATTTTTCTTACCGCGCGACGGTAAGAGCTTAGGTCCTGACGAAGTTTATCGCGGGCAACTTTTACATCTGCCACGCGTTTTACATTGCGTTTGCGGCGGGCTTTTACGCCTTTGGTTGCCCATTCAAGTTCCTCACCCACTATTTTTTTGCGGCGCTCAAGTTCGCGGCGTTCCTGGTCGAGTAACAAATCACTCCATTCGTCGAAATATTCGAAACCGCGCGGGCATACTTTTATCTGGCCGCGATCTAGCCAGAAGATTTTGTTGGAAATATTTTTGAGGAAGGTTTTATCGTGGCTGATACATAAAAAAGCGCCGCGATAATTGCGCAGGTAGCCTTCGAGCCATTCTATGCCGCCTATATCAAGGTGGTTGGTGGGTTCATCTAGCAGCAGAATATCGGGCTCTTCGACCAATGTGCGGGCTAGTGCAGCGCGGCGTAACTGGCCACCGGAAAGTTTGCCCATTTTATCTTGCGGGTTGAGCTCGAGCGGGTCGCAGATGACATCAACCACATATTCGTTATCTATGGTCTGGTCGGCTTTATCGAGGGCGGAAAATATGAAATCAAAAACGGTCTGTTCGGGGGTTGGGTCAATATCCTGTTGTAGGTAACCGATCTTGACGTTGGGCGCCTGGATACGCTTGCCTTTGTCTATTTCCTTATGCCCGGTTATCATCTGCATGATGGTGGTTTTGCCGGAACCATTCTTGCCCACCAAACAAATACGGTCTTTTTCGTGGATATTGAAGGAAAGGTCTTCAAATAACGGTTTGCCACCGAAAGTTACGGTTGATTCAACGAGGCTGAGGAGTAAATTCGACATTAAATTGGTATCTTATTGTTTTATATAGATTATAAAGTAGCAAATTTATCACCGGCGGTTGGGCTTTAGCAGCAAAACCCTCTCAAAAATATTATTTTCTGCCGGTTTGCAGAGTATTTACTTGCTTTCTTCTTTTTTGTCTATATAAGATGTGACTTGAGTTCGATACTCTCTGACAATAAAACCCTCCGCAAGGTGTGGTTTTCGATAAGACTAAGTAATTTGGTTTCCAAGTTTCTAACTTCCTCGTTTTGCCAAAGAGTTTAAGTAAGGATGATTTTTCACCTCCGCTTCTTACTCTCTATATCTTCCATTTCGGCAGGTGTAGAAATTAATAATAAACTAATAAGGTAATACAATGTCTACAGGTACAGTAAAATGGTTCAACCCAACTAAAGGTTTCGGATTTATTCAACCAGATCAAGGTGGCGGCGATGTGTTTGTTCACATTTCTGCAGTTGAACGCGCTGGACTTCGTACTCTAAACGAAGGTCAAAAAGTTAGCTACGAACTAGAAACTAACAAAGGCAAAACTTCTGCCGTTAACCTAAAAGTTGACGCTGCATAATTTTTGCACATTACTTAGCAGCCTGCAATTGCCGGCTGCTTGGTTCTCTTAACTAGCCTACCCCGGATATCCGGTTCTAAATGTTTCAAATTATTTGAAACAACTATCTACTAAATAACAATCATTGCTATAGCCGTAAGCAGAAATAATTCTGCGTTTGTGTGCTATCGCAGCACATAAAAGGACTATATGACTGATTTTAATTCAATCACGCTACCTGACGCCTTGAGAAACTCTCTTCAGGCTATGAAATTCGAAAACCCCACGCCAATCCAAGCACAGGCAATTCCTGTTGCCCTTGAAGGACGCGACATTCTGGGCTCTGCGCAAACAGGAACCGGCAAAACTGCCGCTTTTGGTATTCCCCTTATCGCAAAATTACTTAATAACCCGGTTGGTTCGGCTATCGTTCTTACACCAACCCGTGAGCTTGCTTCACAGGTTATCAAAGTTATTCACCAACTGCTTGGTAATAAAAGCAATATCAACACTGCACTTCTTATCGGTGGTGATTCAATGCATAAACAATTCCAGCAACTTCGTGCACGTCCACGCATCATAGTTGGAACTCCCGGCCGTGTGAACGACCATTTGAACCGCAAAAGCCTGAACCTTGGCGAATGCTGCATGTTGGTGCTTGATGAAACTGACCGCATGATGGATATGGGCTTTGGTGTTCAGATCGATAAAGTTATCAGCTACATCCCTAAGAACCGCCAGACGCTTCTTTTCTCTGCAACACTTTCTCCACAGATCGTTAAAGTTGCGGCACGTTATTTGAACGATGCGGTGCGTATCTCTGTTGATTCTGACAATACTGCAGTGACGAAAATCAAACAGGAATCTATCCGTATCAACCATGGTGATAAATATCCTGAGCTGGTTAAACAGCTTGGAACCCGTACTGGTTCGGTGATAATTTTCGTTAAAACGAAAAACAGCGCTGATAAACTTGCAAGCAAACTGAATAAAGAAAATTTAGGTGCTGATGCAATTCATGGTGATCTTCGCCAGCAACGCCGTGAAAAAGTTATCGCTAATTTCCGTGGGAAAAAATTCCGCATTCTAGTTGCAACTGACGTTGCTTCCCGCGGTCTTGATATTCCTCACATTGAGCACGTTATCAATTATGACGTTCCTATGCAGCCGGAAGATTATATCCACCGTATCGGCAGAACGGCTCGCGCCGGCGCTGAAGGTGCTGCGTTAAGCTTCATTTCTCCTGAAGAGAATGGTAAGTGGAGAGAAATCGAACGCCTGCTTGATCCGAATAAAAAATTCGACCCTGCACAAAGAAGCCATAATGGTGGCGGAAACGGCGGCGGTAGAAGCAGAAATTATGCCGGCAACAAAGGTAATGGTGGTGGCGGAAGAAATAATTCCGGCAGCAACTCCAACGGTAATGGTGGCGCTAACGGCGGCGGAAACGGTGAAAGAAATAACAACAAGAAAAAATTCCGTTTCAAACGTTTCAACCAACACGGTGAAGGCAAACAGGCTGCTTAATCGCAGTTACTGGAATTAAAAAAAACCGCCCGGCATCTATAAGATCCGGGCGGTTTTTTATTGGGCGACGTTGGTAATATACTGATATTTAAAGATTTTTGTGCACCTGCGGAATAACTAAATACATTGATATTTAATATTTTTTATCTAGAATTAATAAGAAATATGGTTATATTTCAGATATATAAAAATTTATGTAAAATTTGAAATAAGTTGGGTTTTCTTAACCATTTATTAACCTTTCTGTGGTATAATGAAAGCTTAGAGGATAAATAATACTTAATAAATATTAGAAAAAAAATATGGTTATAAGAAATATAATAGATCTGATCACCGAAGACAAAAGCGACAAGCTTAGTCGGTTAGAAAAACTCGTCTTCGAATCAGCTCCGTTCAGGGAAGGTTTTTTAACAAAAATTTTTGCGCCTATCTTTGCACTGAATTATATTCCACATGAAGATGGGGAAACAAAAGACCCCGACCTGGAAAATAAATATCTCGAAATGTATATCATAAAAGGTCCGGAGCTACATGAATTCCTGGACAAAAGCCATCCTGATACTATCGCAAGGACAGAGAGGAATATCAGGAATATGTCCATCTTTGTCAACCACGCACAAAGAGCTAAATATCATGCGCAGTTCAACACTGATATGATAGCGATATATAACTTCCTGAATACCAACCTTCCAGATTCTATAAGCCAGGCAGATTCAGCACGAAGATTCGGAAGACAGCAAGCGATGGGCACTTATGAATTGCACATGGGCAAACTTGGTTTCCCTAGTAGCCAAAAAGGTGAAAAGCCAGTTAGCTTCAAAGATTTTTATAAAGTGACCCGCGCATTACTCGCCAGAAGATTTCCAGGTGCAAAAGAAATGTATATGGAAGCCCAGATGACGAACCTGAAAATGGGCGTAAAAGATTTTCTGTGGTCACTTGGAACATTCGGCGCAATGGGAGCTGCTTTTACGCTCAACCCTTTACTCGGATTAACTGTAACTGGATTGACCAACCCGGTTCTAAGCCCATTTGGTAACGGAGCTGCTTTGAACCCTATTGTTGCCCTGCTTGATAAGATCATACCAGATAACACCCCACTGATAGGCGCGTGGACATCAAAAAGATTTAAAGTTAGGTTCGACACTCCACGCAACCATGAAAAAAAATGGGCAAAATTAGGTGTGAAATATGGAATAACGGATCTTGCCGCTTATCCAACCTCCCTGACCAATGATGTGAATATGAGGATGAATGCCGGCACTCCTAATGGACCGGATAATTTTGCCGATACCTCTGTTCCCGGTATTACCGGAAGAACGCCCTCCATGGCACTGGTTCAGGGAGCTGATTATCTTGACCAGATAGCAAGAGGCGCGGCTAATTCTGTAGCCCATCAATATGACAAGGTCATGCGAGAGGCCAGCGGAAGCCTTGAGCTAAAGGCCGCAAGCATATCGGTTGAGGATTTCAAAAAAAATCTGGATGCCACACATCTTTTAAAACCTTTGCTTGATAGTTTCCTGTTCTTACATATCCATGCCAAGGTTGATCCGGTTACCGGCGGCCCGGTTTATACTGATATGATAAACATGTCTGCTTCGGTATTGGCTTTGGTGGATACAACCTGCCCTAATGAAACTATGAGAAGGGACCTTATAAAATGGGGACAAAAAGGTGAGATAAAAAGATATGAAGATGGCGCCAGTGACCAGAATAAGGTTTTGATCGATGCGTTCTCAAAACAAACAGAGTTTGGACGGAACCTAGAGGCGCAGACAGCTAAAAAACTCGCTCTTACGATACCTGGAATTAGCTCCGAAGAAAGAACGGAGTTTGTACATATGGGCGTTACGCGGGTAGATTTCCTGGAAGATAATATAATAAATGTGTTGAAGGCAAATAAGAAAATTGTCATGCAGGACATAATATCAGAAATGAATTTGAACCCTTCCGGCAAAGACCTGGCAAAAAAACTGGCTGGCAAGATGAATGGGGAAGAATCCCAGCCCCTTGGCATAGACATATTAAAGATCGCAACTAACACCGGAAAAAGTGCCGCACAAAGAACCGATGAGTTAAGGAAATTAGCAGGCCAGCATTATTTTAAATCTGATGACGTTAAAAAAATATTGGATGTGATAAACGAAAGTAATCTATTTGAAAAACGCGGCGGCGGCTTTGTCACCAAACAATTGAATGGAAGTCAGATCAACTCTCTCGCCATACGAATCAACAACAGCATTGATAACCTGAACCTAGATAATGACGCTGTAAAACAAATCCTGGGCAACATAGAAAACAGCCATGACCATTTAATAGCTACTGCTGAAAGTAAGCTCAATAAGACAATAACAATCGCGCCTCAAGATTTTTTAACAGTCTTCTTTGAACTTAGGGAAGTGGATAAACAGATCAAGGCACAGGCCAATAAATTTCTCAGCCATGATTTTGGTATACAATTAAAAGATAAGATCGATAAAGGTGAGTTGGTGCTTTCAGTTGAAGGCGGGATACCTGAAGTTAAGATCCATAACCCACTGGAAGAGTTCAAATATTACTATGGTGAGTTCCAAAGGATGCTTTCTGAAAGCAATGGTACATACCAAATACCTGATATTACGAAGATATTGAGAGAAAAGAACGAAGATGGCAGTAATAAATATGGCCCGCATGTAGATGATATAATTACAATACTTGGCAGATATGATGTTGAGAACAGCATTTACAGGAAAGCATTAAACGTGTATTTTAAAGATACAGAATCAAAAGATATAAGCGCCACAGACGACAGGATAGTTAATGAAGACAAAAATCTCCAGCAAGGTTTTGCTAAAGATTTGAAAGCCCATAGATATGCGCACGTTCTTAATGATAATTATCTTGCCGGTTATGTTCCTGTGGAAAGAAGATATCAGGGGTTTAAACAAAAATATTCGGAGATCGAACAGATATCGGTTTCTCAATCTATAATAAATAAAATTGTTGGCGGAAGAAAATAATAGCTAATTAAATTAAAGGAGAAGGTTATGACAGATTATGTAAAAAGAAAAGCCACGGCGGCCGATCATGAGGCAAATGCAAGTGTGACAGAAGGAACGGAATATTGGTTCATAAACCTTCCTAGCGGAAAATTCATTCCAATGGCTGCTAACTGCACAGAAGATCAAGTGAAAGCTGCAGTAGCTAAATTCCATGAAAAGGTCGTCGTCAACACTAAAACCGGGGAAACAAACTGGTTTGGTGAGGCGTGGAGAGGTACCATTGGTCAGGGTACGATATTAAGCGGGGATGTGAATGCCAAGTTAGAGGTCATAAAAGGTGACTATCAAAAATATACGGCTGAACAAAGCAAAGAAGGGCAAGTTGAGGCCGCTAAACTAGGCAAGGAAGGACAGGTTGAGGCCGCCCAAAAAGGCAAGGAAGGGCAGGTTGAGGCCGCCCAAAAAGGCAAGGAAGGACAGGTTGAGGCCGCCCAAAAAGGCAAGGAAGGGCAGGTTGAGGCCGCCCAAAAAGGCAAGGAAGGGCAGATCGCTGGCGTTTCAGGCCAACAATATACTGCCAATCTAGGCGCGGTTTCACAGGTTTACCAAACTTCAGGCGGGGTTTTCCAGGCGCAGATAAAACTTGTTCTTGATGCCGGAACCGAAATGAATACCAAGACCGAGGACCTTACAATTGACAGGTCTTCATTCATGGCCAAAAAAGACATATTCCAATATCTGGAATTGCTGAATATTGCTCCTAAACTTATCCGCAATAACAATGTTTCTGCTAACGGAACAATGACCTTAAGCGATGGAACAGTGGTAAAAGCAGATGGCCAGGTGAAACCGGCTGACCTGAATATGCTATTGCAACAGGTAGATTATTCCCAGGTGCATATAGACAAGACCCTGGTTTTTGAAAGGGCAGCTACAGGGGAAGTTCAGAGCGAAAGCGACCCTATGACCTTGTATTATATACCTCAAGATGTAAAAGAACAGAGGGTGGGTAAAAAGGCAGAAGCAAGCGATATCGTGCATAACGTGCCGGAAGCTGTGAAAGTAATGAGAGAGAAAGTGAACGGCCAGTTCAAATATTTCTATACGGATGCAACAGGTGCACTGGTTGAAGCTGAAGAGAAAGATGTATATGCGAAATATAAACTTACAGACAAACCTTCTATCGGTGATAATACTGCACCGGGCAGCGATGCAGCGCATAAGGATAAGGGCAATAATTTTGATCAACCGCTTGAATCTATATTTTGCCAGGTAAATAAAGCCAATGAAACGCTTTATCACCAACAACCTGCAACCCAGCAGCATTTGTTCGATCTTCTATTACATAATGAAGACCTGAATGCACGGAAAGCCAAAGCAGGGCTTATCAACGGGTGGATGGAATCTATGCCGGCAATAGCAGGGTTGTTCAAACTTCTCCTGGCTATTTTCCCCGACATGTTCAGTGGACATAAAAAACATGGGAAAGAGCAGCATAATACTCATGGCGTGAACTTTGATAATGTTAACAGCCCTGCTGACCTGGAAGATGTGCTGATGAAAGGCATCATATCCGGAATGCCGCCTAAGGCAAAATCAGAGCTTGAGCATAAATATAAAGATATGCGCACTAACAACCATTATACCGATCAGGACAGGCAAGAACTGATGGAGATAATAATCAAGAAAGGCGATCTGAACCCAGACCAGCTTGATAAGGCCAAGAAAGTTGTGAACGCTTTAGGCAAATCAGCTGGTGCAAAACTTGATTATGAACTTGATGCCACTGCGAAAGCCGATGATCTGAATCCTAATGGAACAACCAATGTTGGCGAAATGGCTGTTGAAGTGACCAAAAAAGCCAACAAACTTTATCTTGATGATAAGGACATCAGTGAGTCTGATAAAAAGGAGATTTTGGAAATAATCAAAAAATATGGGTATAAGGACGTTGATCTGAACAGTATCATCTTTGAGGCACCTAAAAATAATGCGCCTGCTAAAATTGATATTCATTCCAACACCGCCCCTAATTCTCAATTCAAAATTAAAGAGATCATTTTACATTAATGTAAGGACCAACTGGGGTTTATGGCTACAACGCAAAATACTATCGATCCAAGAATAGAACAACTGAAAAAGGATGTTGGCAATTTTGGCAGGCACTTATTTAGTGACTATGAACATCTTGACGTCCATAAATTAAATTTTAATACTAGAGTTGTTAATAAAAATGAGAATGTAAACTTAGAAGTTTACGTTGCGTTGGACAAACAGCCTTTTGTCGGGAACGCCAGCAGTCTTAAAGATCTGCAAAAATCCCAAATCAAATTTGAACAACTGCTAAAATCATATTACGACAAAGCCTTCGGTGGTATTTTGAGTGAGGTTAAGCTTCATGATTATACTACGCTGCGCCTATCATTCAATGGCGAACGAACCGGCTATGAGGGGGTATTAAATGCTATAAAAAGCTCGGATGATATGCTTAATTTTGCCGATTCACTGATGAATGTGGAAGTTTTAGCAAAAGTTGCCAGCGAAAGAGGTATGGGTGTCGCCCAAAAATATGCTGATGATTTCATAAACCGGCAAAAGTCAGATAAAAGGATTTTTTCGGTACAGGCAGATAGCGACCTGGATAAAAGCTTACCGCTAAAAAGAGATTTTGGTAATAATCTACAAAAATATACCAGGTTCTTTTTTGCCGCCATTGCTTTCGTAGCAGCCGGTGTGTTCGGTGGTGGGTTCCTTGTACGGAATATGTTCAAAGCAAGCCAGCAAGAAGCTGCGCAGAGACAGAATGCAGAAAATGAAGAAGTACTGCTAAACGCGGGATATACGCGCGATGGTAAGGGAGGCCTTGTACCACCGGGAGTTATACAGGCAACTCCTACTCATCATGATACTACGGCAACGCCAGCAAAAAAAGAGGAAGTAAAAGAAGAAGTAAAAAAAACCGATACAGCTAAGGTTGAAAAACATGAGGCTCCTAAAGAAGAAACAGAGCCTAAAAGCACCACATTTGAAAAAGCATTCAGTAATAATAAGTCTGTCGTATCATTAAATAAAAAACTCACAATTTCTCCAGATGGCAAGCAGGTATCTGACGGAAAGACCATAAAAAATGTTTCTGATATCAAGAGCATTAAATTTCCGACGTCAGACAAAGATCAATTTTTTGAGAAATTGGCAACGGCACTGGGAACTAAAAATTCTAATAGATTAGTACATGATTTTAAATCAGCTTTTTCCCAGGTTAGCTCATCTTCACGAATTTTTATATTAGATATGAATACAAAAGTTGTGACCACACCGATAATGGAAGCAGTTATTAAAATGATGGGCGGAAGCCCAACCTCTCCAAACCTGCCAGATAAAGCAATTGAGTTCCTCAAAAATCCTTTTAACTGCCTGCGCACCGACCTTGACCTTTCTTCAACCCAGAAGGGTGATCAAAAATGGCGGAATATGGTGTCTAATATGAAGGCTGCAGCGGCAACTCGTTCTAATGAGGTGGTTTAGATTCTGCTAAATATCATTCAATACCAGCTTTAAGTTTTATATATTTCTTGGTTATATAAGCTGAAGCAATTCCGGCGATCAAAGCATAAATAAAATTCCATAATGATACTGGCATACCCGCTAACTCCAGTGGTGATGCATCACATATATTCTGATCTGCGCTAACACCTTGCCACCAATGTTTTTCAATTCCTATATGGTAAAAGGCAATAGCTGCTTCTACTAAAAAGGCCTGCATTATCACAGTGGCTGAGAGAAGGAATATTTTAATTGATGGGTTTATCAGGGCCAGTAATGAGAAAATGATCGTTATAAAATATGGTATGTATTGGTAGAGGTGCTTACACTCTGTAAGGCCAGCTGCATATTGCAATGTAAATATAAAAGCCAGTGGCAGTATGGATATCGCCAGGAATATTTTTGCAAGCATTGTACCATCAGAAAAAATGCTTTTCGCAGGATCTTTTGAAGGGTTATTATCTGGCATATTTCAGGCACCTTTAAAGGATAAATTTAACCAATAGATATTAGGCCTTCATTGATTCTCTTACAAGAAAAGATTTCTTGTAAAATAAGCTATATATTTCAGATAGATATAAACCATGAAAAAATGGTGGCTTTTTTAATAATTCCATAAAAATTAATCATTTATTAACCTTTTTGTGTTATAATAGAGCTATAAGACAACTTTGGGGCAATATGACTTTTTACAACAGTTTTGAAGATCTTTTAAGCAAGCATTATAATAGAGCTATACCGCCAAACATATAATGTGGAATGGTGGTTGTATATTTCAACCCATTGTTCAGTGAGAAATAAACTGTTTTACCAAGCCATGTGGTCGGTTTTACTTTTCTCACTTCATCTATCAGCGTACCAAATTTTTCAAAC
>Ga0206887_10157_pt1 | contig 11907 bp, 13 predicted proteins | sample Alteio_BWOrgHeat_89_FD_153248 | JGI IMG/M metagenome (GOLD analysis project Ga0206887, IMG submission 153248) | Enriched cells from forest soil in Barre Woods Harvard Forest LTER site, Petersham, Massachusetts, United States - Alteio_BWOrgHeat_Nextera3 ...
CGAAACTCGCGGAATACGCTAAACAGCCTGAGAGCGTCGGTGCGATGAGAAATCTACTCATCTTGGCGAAGATGCTCGGCGACATCGATCCCGACACATTGAGCTGCATCGCCATCTCGATCTCCCGGCCGAACGAGCAACCACCCTCACTTTGGAAAACATTCAAACGTCTTCGCAGTCCTGAAGCGAAGCGGGGGTTAAGCACGATGGTAGGACTGCTGACCGCATTGGGTTCTGCTAAGACCAAATAAAAGCCGAAGACCAGAATGTTTGGACGCTGTCAGGCTTCCTATTGGCCCTCGCAACATAGATGACTTCGGTCAACCCGCTGCAACCCGAGCCGAGAATGACAGCATTGAGTCACTCAGCGGTAACCTCCCCACTTGCAACGATAGTGAGATCCGATCCTCACACACGCGCCACCTTCGGTTAATGATTGAGTGTGCCTTCGAGAGTGGCGATCGAGGCAAGTACATCCTGTATAGGTGGAACATCACCAAAGATCATCCCTGACATCGCCTGGTAGTCAGCATCTGCGGGAAGCATGTCCCGGAGTCAGTACAACGCTTGAACGAACCGCATGGCGGGGCGACCCTTCCATACAGTTTGCTCGGCGAAGCGTAACGGAACGTAATGGTCAGATTGTTCAGTTTGATCGGTTGAAGGCGGCCTTCCGTGAAGACACTGATGCGCGCCGGGACCGCGTCGGTGAGTCCGAGGTAGGCGGCCGTAATGCCATCCACCAACACGCGGACGTTCCCTTACTGCTGAGAGCGTCGATCACGTCTCGCGGGTTTGGACTTGTGGGCTTCTTGGTGAGGCTATTGTTGCGCGGGACGTCGTACAGCCCGCGCAACAAGCACCGCAATGTGCCTCCTGCAACGAGTCGATGTAAGGCTGTGTCCACGGCTTCCCGCGCGCCAAGATCTGTGAAGTCACCGGGGGTCCAGACATAGGCTGGGGAACGCCGACATTCGGTCCTGGATTGCCGACTGGACGTGTTGTTGGGGTGCCAGCATGGTTGTCTCATAAGAAACATGTAGCAAATTTCTTACAAGCGTCGATCCGGTAAGCCTCGCCCCCAGACACAATCGTCAGGAAATTGTCCCGTATGTAGCGGAAAGGTTCTGTCACCCAGACAGGAATGCTTGGTTTCCAGGATGCTCGGTGAGTGATTTGGCGATTTGGGCCTTTGTCACAAAGGGGATTTTTCAGCTGTGAAGCTGACCTAGCTAGCAGGAAAGTCCGATCGTAGTCGTTCGATTGTGACCACGAAATTTCAGATTCGAACATATCCAAACATCTATCTCGGTAACCCTCCTACCATTTGTTTTGAATTTAGGTAGGTTAGCGTTCCGCTCATTGTGGATAGCAAGGTGCAATGGCTTGGGTATCACATTGGCTAACCCTACCCTGACATTGTCAGAAGTGAGTACGAGTGGCCGCTATCGAGTACAAGGGTCAGCCAAAATCATGACAGAAGGATCCCCAATGAAAAGAAACATTACTTCCATGATTTCCGCAGCCGTGCTTGGGTTAGCACTCGCAGCGGCGCAGCCAGTGATAGCGCAGACTCACGAAGTGCTCATACCTCATGCCTGCAGTCTTCTACCGGCAGAGTTGCAGGCAGAGAAGAATGTCGTGCTGGAGTTCCTCCGACCGGGCATAACTTTACGAGAGCTCATCGCCTTGATTGGCCCTGACTATGTTCAGCACAATCCGGCCGTATTGAAGGCTGCGAGAGAAAAACAAATCAGCGATTATGAAGAGTTCAAGCGCTTGTTCACCCGAATCGCTACCTTGGGAAATCCCGATGGCGGGAATGTACTCGATGGCCCTGCCAGACAACGAGGCCGAGGGCCGCAGGCCGTTATTGTCGTGGCCGAATGCGATCTCGTCACAGCGATTATCAAGAGCACGCCTCGAGACCCGACTGCTTCGCCTGGAACTACTTATGAGAGATTCAGCTTCGACACGTTCCGAGTTCGCAACGGCAAACTGGTAGAGCATTGGGATGATGAGGAGATCACAGAGGAGTCAATGCAAACTCTTCACAAGCTGAATGAATAGTGGTCACTTCCCGGCCAATCTTCAGCAGTCCGGTCGATGATGGTCAAGGTAGGCGCGCGACGGGAGCCAGGTTCTCCGTTGATACGCACAGGTCAACCACTTATGAAGCGATCGTTCGAACAGCACACTCCTCGAATGGAGATCGAGATCAAACCACCTCGTACCGGGCGTACCCCTTGCAGCCTGTTGACTTCTGGTTCTCGTTACGGGATTGAGTCAACAACGTCCTCTTTGCGCTGGCGATACTAGATCTCTGTGAAACCTACTTCGCGCTCGCGTAGGAGCACAACGATTTTGGTCCGGCAGTGCGCCGGACGTTCGGCGGTGAAGGAGACGCAATGGATCGACGCACCTTGACCTGTTGCGTCCCGTTGAAGCTGACAAGATGACCACTCCCTCCCCTGTAACAGGCGCGACGAACTGTTACCGAAGCCAACGGAGAATAATGCCTTCCGCATCTCATCACCATGTGTCAAAGGAAACGAGGAACAGTTGAAACCAGAAGGGTCACCGACGATCATTTCGCAGTGATCGTGTTTATCGAGGGATGCCAGCTGACCAAGCCGTCCCCGCCGATTCCAGCCCAAGTTCTGAACCCATGCCTGGCGAAATTCTCCAGTCAAGGCCGCACGGTCCCCGTTCAATCGGCCAGCGATAGAAACCTCGTGATCCACCCCGTGGAGGACGTCGAAGGAATCATCGCGGAACTCAGGCTTCAACGAACGGATTGGAACTGCTGAGGCTTCGACAAACCAAACTTCTTTCTGTCGAATGTCCGCCGTAACAGCTTTCTTTTGCTACGAAAAAACGCGTCAAAACTCCAGAAGGACTGCCGGTCGGCTTGCCATCTGACACGCTTTGATCTAATTCTGCGAAAGGACGAGTTGGCGTTGAGTACGCGTCGCACGATTCCCTTAGCGACCCTAACGCTCCTCGGACTGGAACGCCCTATTTCGGTGCGAGACGCGGTTCTTGTCGAGTACGGAAGGAATGGTTTGACCGAATGGGTTATTCGGACTGGCCAGGAATTTACCACCAGAACTCATGCGGAGAACACTTACCTTCCGCGCTAGAGGCTATGAAGGATCTTGTTACTACGCTGACCGGCACGAGCTTAGGGGTAGCGGTCCGGTGAGGGGCCTGCGCGAGGGACGTTAGGAATATCTGCTGCGTCCCTTTGAAGCAGCGATGATGACGGCGGTACTCCACCGACAAAAGATATTCGCCGACCGAATGGCAATGATTTTCTGCAACATATCCCAGGTTATGACGGTGGCAAGTGAGCGAAGGGCGAAATGGCGAAGTACACGGCAAGAGATTGCCAGACGGCACCTATGAACTGAATGCGTTCTCGGACGGCCGCCAGGTGGCGCACCCTTTCATTCATCGAGACGAATCTCCTCTCATCAGAGAACGGGCTCTGTATTCCAACTGGAGCGAACTGCTTTCTGCTTACGAGAAGGCGGATGGTACCCTAGTCTGCTCCATGACCGACATCGACGGGTTTATTGACGCCATCGGTATGAGACGCATAGACAGCAACCCGGACGAGAGGTAGCCTGCTCAACAAAATGCGCCCGTGATCCAGGAACGCAACCTCGTCACAAATTGCCCGTACTGCATTGAGTTCGTGTGTCACCAAGACGATAGTGATACCCACCTCATCTCGCACGCACTGCAGTGTTTCCAGAACGGAAGCCGTTGTTTCTGCATCAAGAGCTGACGTTGGCTCGTCGCTAAGCCACACTGCTGGTTTCGTTGCCAGTGCACGCGCAATTGCCACGCGTTGCCTCTGACCACCGGAGAGCTGTAACAGGTACGCGTCACGTTTTCCGTTCGGGCCAATAGCTTCCCAACACGAGCTGCGAGAGCGGTTCTACCTGTGCAAGCAAGTTCCAACGGCAATGCCTAGCGACGCTATTTCTTTCGACGACCTTGGAGCCGATGTATGAGGACATTCTCGGGTCTCGCAGCTGCTGAATATCATCAAAGTAGAAAGGACGTGCTCGAGTGCATTCGACGTTGAAATCTCTTTCGCCGCGCCAAACACCGCGTACTCTCTTCTCAAGCTTCGATAGACGTTGGAATACTCTTGATGCCTCTCTCGTACATATCCCGCGTGGTCGCGCGCAGGCGCCCGGTACGGAGCTGCATGTTCTGGGCTTGCACGTCGGCCCTCCCGTAAACGCGGACTGTTGTGTTGGCGGGATGCGAATGCGAGGAGTGCAGAAGCCAGGAGACATCGGGGTTATTCCAGCGGGGATGGACGGTTCTTGGGAGGACGATGCGGACTGCCAGATCTTGCGGCTACGCCTCCGCCCCTCACTGCTCGAAGAAGTTGCTGACCAAATGGGGAGAAGGTCTACCAAGGTTGAACTAACTCCACACTTTGGGCTTCGCGACGTCCGTATCGAAGCGATAGGGTGGGCGATCAAAGCGGACCTTGAAGCGGACATTCCCTCCGATCCGCTTTATATCGATTTTCTAACGAATGCATTGGCCGTGCGGTTGGTCGAGTTGGCTTCCGGATATGCTTCGCCTGAAGAAAGATCCAGCACACCACGATTGTCGGCGCGACAACTCCGAATTCTGCTCGACTATATCGAGACAAACCTCGACAAGAAACTTCACCTGGCCGATCTCGCGTCAATCGTTGGTGTTGGCACAACCCGTCTCAAGACGCTCTTCCGCAATAGCACGGGAATGCCTGTCCATCGTTATGTCATTGGCCGTCGCATCGATTACGCACGCGTGATGCTATCCACGACAAAGATGCCCGCGAGTCAGGTTGCGCTTGCGGCCGGATTCGCACACCAAAGTCATATGGCTACGACGATGCGCCGTGTTCTCGGCCATGCCCCGAGCGAGATCTCTCGTCCGTAAAACGAAAATTCGTCCGAAATTGCAAAACTGCGTCTGAATCTGCGCGATCCAAAGTGCCGTCACTCTTTAGTCTCGCTGCATAGCGAATGGAGGCTAACGCATGTTTGCAATCATCGGGGCATCGGGAAACGTCGGACGTTCAACATCTTCGACACTACGCCAAGCGGGCATGCCTGTGCGAGCAATTGTTCACGACTCGGCAAAGGGCGCTCCTCTTAGGGAACTAGGGTGTGAAGTTGCTGTCGCCGACTTGCAAGATTCGGCTTCCCTCGCGAAATCAATCGGCGATGCAGATGCTGTGCAAGTCATCCTCCCGCTGCGGCCCCAGGCGAAGGACCCAGCTGCAGATTTATCCCTCTCGGCTGCGAGCATCATCGACGCGCTCAAACAGACGCATCCCCAGGGCGTGCTGGTCATTTCAGACTACGGCGCTCACGTCTCGGAGGACATCGGCATGCCCACCATCTTCCACGAGTTCGAGACCCGCTTTCGTATGGTCGAAGGTCATAAGGTGATCCTTCGTTCTGCGGAACACATGCACAATTGGGGACGCGTCATCCCAGTGGCACTCGCATCTGGAACTCTGCCGACCTTCCAAGATCCGATCGACATGGTGCAGCCAACCATCTCGGCTCAAGATCTCGGTCTCATCGCTGCAAGATTGCTCCTCCGCCCCGAAAGCGGACGTGACCTCGACATCATCCACGCGGAGGGCCCTCGACGCTACAGTGCAAACGATGTGGCGACGGCACTGAGTGAGTTGTCAGGCCGCACGATCCATGCTCAGGCGGTGCCTCGCTCACAATGGACAAAGGCGTTCGAGCAGTTGCCTACGAGTCTTGCCGATCTTCTGATCAAAGCAAACGATGCGAAAAACAAAGGTGGCTTGGTCGACGCAGAACCCAATGCGCGTGAGGTGATCCATGGCAGGACCGAACTGATTGACGCTCTAAGGCCGCTTCTGCCTCCTATGGGACATGGCCATCCAAACCCCCAACCGAATGGCCGGGCGCGCTGATACCGGGCTCGTCACGAGGAACGCGTTTGGCGGAATTGAACCTTCGCCATGACTAACGAGAAGCCAACTCATGAGGACTAAGGCTGTTCGAATACCATCGAAAAAGAGCGTATTTCTTATAGCGAGGTTATCCAATGACTTTGGTAGAAGCGTCAGAACACGCGCAGCTTTGGGCTGCCGCGTGGAACGCGCATGATCTGGATCGCATCATGTCCTTCTACTCCGATGACGTCGTTTTCGAAGTTTCGACTGCAGTGACCCGTTGGCAAAAGCCAGATGGAAAACTTAGGGGGAAGTGCGAATTGAGAAACCATTTCGAGCGAGGCTTACAACTCGCTCCTCAACTCTCATTCGAGATTGAGTCCGTATTCCATGCGCCGTCCGGTTATGCGGTTTTATATCGTCGCGATAATGGCAATCGCGTCGTTGACTGCGTGACCCTGGACAGTAATGGCCTAGCCTCCCACGCCATCGCATACTACTCAACCGTCCAACGGTAATGTCTCCGGACACTACTTCCTCATAAACGCCGTTATGGGAAGTTCAAGCGTCGCAGGCAGCAAAGGGGAAAAGCGCAGGAAGGGGGAACGAGACTGTTACGAAACTCTTTTGCTGGAAACAATCGAGCCTGCGGACCATTCGTAATAGTCCAGTCAGCTCAAGTTCCAGATCGGACGACCATGCGATCCCTGGCCATCGCCTAAATCTAAAGATGGCGCAGCTATTTCGAAGAGGCTCACAGCTTAATACCTGCTGCGGAGGGCCTCCCGTGTACAGGAAGGGCGGACCGTACTCATATTCCCTCCAGCGGGAAGCGTCGTCACGATACTCAGTCAATGGGCCAAACGGCTAGGCGCAATCGTACTTAGCCCTGTCGAATCTGATGAGAAAGTGAAATCGCCAAAGAATATGGATGCCATCTCGTAACTCAACGCTGCAAGAAGGACCTCATAGATCGGCTGACTCATAACCGCCGGCGAGATGTGTCACGTTGCATACGACGGAATCGGTAGAGATAGAAGGCTCAGCAACTGGCACAGCAGCAGGTCCATTTGCATGTCAGTTGTTCAGGCACGGAGTCGCTAAAGATGGTTCAACAATAGTGATCGACCAGGGATCTGAACTGCAGAGGCCGAGCTTACTGCGGGTCGAGGTCGACGGAGACAAATTGCGTCTTTCCGGAGGTGGGGTCCAATTCATCGATGGAAAGATAGGGATCAACTGAGAAATGTCCGTCGACGCCATTTTTTTTACTTTCTTCCACCAGCTTTTCTCAGTGCCTTCAGCGACGTTCAGTCACAAAGTTCGCGAGATTTTGCAGCGAAGAATCCATGCCGAGTTGATGATCGTGCGCGCTAATGCCGGCCGGGACATTCTCGGCCGATACTTCGACTTCGGTCCCCCCTTCTTTGGAAGTGAGTCTCCACGTCATCGTCATAAGCCCTGCGAACGCTGGATCGTCGGACCTGAAAGTGAACCTTTGTCGCACCAGTTCTTCAGGAACGAGGTCCACGAACTGACCATCAACGATGTCCGTCATTCGTGAGGACTTGCGAGCTCCGCTTTCGCCGGGCGTGTCGAAAACAAGAGTTATCCTGAACGCGCCGCCAGGTTGTGGATCGAACGCCTCCACAATGCCCCGAGCACCTTCAGGAGGTAACCAGCGTTCAACAGCATTACGATTCGTTAGAGCCCGATAGACCACGCTAATGGGAGCGCCGATCAGACGCGATGCACGGTCTATACGCATGTCTTCCCTTTTACCATTCCTGGGTGCATAGGCAACATAGGTGACTGTTCGAGATATAAAACGTTCCTCGCACCTTGCGCTTTAGAGTTGTATTCCCATTACGGCCTGGAGTGACCAATCATCTTCCAGAGCTTAGAAGGCAACTCCATCTTCCATCTCATGACGAAGCTTTTCATGAGTCATGTACGGCTCACTCCAGCGGTCGGCTGGGTTGATCTCCTTGTACGCAGACGCGCTATCATTGATGACGCTCCAAATCTCTTCGAAATCCCTTTCAGTACAACGCCAAATCATATGCCTCGTGTATATCCCCGCTTCCGCGCTTCCTTGCATGAGATCTTTGTGACCTCGCACCGTAGGCTAGTTGGCTATACCTTGCAGCCGCTCTGAGAGGGGGCCACTCCGACAACCAAACCGTAGCGATAAAAGCCGATATCGTCGGACCCTCTTATATGGAGTCTGGCGCCTGATCAGGACCTGTTTGCTAGAGGCAACAGTGACTGTTGAGCAGGCTTATAGCGGCGTGCCAGCAATCCTGTAGCCGTCTCAGGATCAATGTCTGCCAAAAGCAATCCCTCCACACCATAAGGCTGATACGTGAGCAGGGTGCCATCTGGATTGACGACGCAAGACGTTGTGGGTGAGCCCTCGCTGGCGTAGTTAACGCTCGCTATATAGCAAGTATTCTCGGCAGCTCGGCAGAGCAGGGCCTTCTCATGGAAGGTATTTGCGGGATCAGCGAATGTTCTAGGAGCATAGCTGCCAGACTCTGCCCTAGCATAGTGAGGATGAAACACGACGTGCGCTCCAAGAGATGCGGTTGCCCGCACGGTCTCTGGATAGCGCCAACCTTCGTGGCAGATCGCAATGCCGAAGATGAGTTCTCCCGCTTGAAATATCTGGCGATCAACACCTGGACTGAAGTGGCTGTCCTCGGAAGGGTCGAGCTGCACTTTGTCTTGCTCGCCTTGTATGGTTCCATCAGGATTGAGTACGACAGAGCTGATTCGTAGCCTCCCATCCACCAACCTTTCTGTCCCAAGTATTACGGTAATGTTCGACTCGCGTGCGGCGGTCGATAGGGTCATTAAAGCGCGCTGGAGGAAGCCTGGATCGGGCGGCTCGATGGGTTGGGGCCCATGTCGATACCCGGGAACAAACTCTTCTGGAAAGCAAAGGATCGTTGCACCTGCTCCACCTGCTTCACTGATAGCTCTTGTCGCCAAGCTAACAGAATGTTCCGGCGTTTCAGGGAAGCGAAGGTTGGCTAGAGCAATGCGAATCATAGCGATAGCTTACATTCGTTTCAACGTATGCGCGGACCGCATCGCAAATCCGTAGATCATACAGAGTATGGGTTCACTCGTTTTTGAAAGATCATCCACCCGACCTCGTGGAAATTTTCCAATACGACTGTGCTCTGTTGTGCCGCTGGATAATCCGACGCCGTCACGGCGTGAAGCGGAGCGCCTGTAAGCGCAACTTGCGTCAGTAGAGGGTCGTGCACCGGATCGTCCACGATGGCGATGTCCAGCTTCGCACAACATGAATGAGTTCCTGTTGAAACATCCTCTCGATCCTAAGACGGAGGTTAGGATGAAGGGGAAGATGTACGCTCAACAGCGCCGAGATGAAAGCTGGATCGACGTTCGGCCCGTGACCGACGCTTACTACAGGCCGGATCTCATCTTGCGCCGACCTGGATGAGCGGACGGCTTTCTCGAAGATTGCCAAAGTGTCTTTACAACCGCGCGCGAAGACTTGTCCTGCTTGAGTCGATTCAACCTTCTTTTGATCTCGATCGAAGACCCTACGCCGAGTCGCGACTCTAATTCTGAGATCAGCGCTTAGCGCAGGTTAAGTTATCTTGAGTCGCCCCGCCGCCTAGTGAAATTCAATTCATCGGCAGGCGTCACGACTGCGAGTTGTAACCGAGTCTCGGGTAAAGAGAATTCGTCCATCCATATCAGTCAACTTGTGTCGGACCCGAAGAACGCGAGCGCTCACCGGATCAACCAATGTGGATGCGACCGATCAGTCGTTGTCAGGTGGCATTCAAGCCACCTACCTCCTTCAACGTTTTGCCGTTTGCGCATTTTTTCCTGTTCGGCAATAATTTAAGGGGATGCTCTTACAAGCATTGGAGGGACTCAGTGGCGTCACGTAAAGCGCTGATCGTAGGTAGCAGCATAGCGGGGTTATCGACCGCTTTCTGGTTGCTGAGAATTGGTTATTCAGTGACAGTCGTTGAGCTGGTGTCAAAGTTGCGCTTGGGCGGGAACGGTGTAGATGTTCGTGAGCAAGCGGTCGCCGTTGCGGAGCGCATGGGCTTGATCAAACGCATTCGCGCTACGGCTACCGATATGGTCGGCATGCGGTTTGTCGACGAAAACGATCAAGAGAAAGCGCGAATCGATATGTTGGCACTCCAGAAGAAGTCTGGGGCGCAGGACGTCGAGATCTCCCGAGGCAAGCTCGTCGACATTCTTCACGAGGCGATCAGAGATGACGTTCGGTTCTTCTTCGGCGACACGATTGTCGCTATCGCTCAAGATCCGTCCGGAGTGGACGTCACTTTCGTTCGAAATCTGCCCGAGCGGTTTGACGTTGTAATTGGTGCAGACGGGCTGCATTCTCTCGTCCGTCGATTGGTATTCGGGCCGGATAGCAACTTTGTGCATTTCAAACATCACTACTTTGCGGTCACGTCAGTCGATTCCGAAGGCGGAGCAAGCCGTTGGGTCAGCTCATATAACGCCCCCGGCAAAGGTGTCGCCATCTACAGACCAGGTAATGAATCGGCGAAAGCTTTCTTCAGCTTCTATCGGGAGCAGCCACTCGACTGTGGTCACCACGATATTGAACGACAACAGGCCATTGTTAAGGCAACGTTCGCTGGAATGGGCTGGTACGTTCCAGAACTGCTGGCGGATCTTGAAGCGACCTCGGACTTTTATTTCGATGCACTCTGCCAAGTCAAAATGCCAAGTTGGCATGACGGAAGAGTGGTCTTAGTAGGCGATGCTGCATACTCTGCTTCACCTGCAAGTGGCGCCGGAGCGATGTTGGCAATGGTTGGGGCCTATCAACTTGCCGGCGAGCTAAAAAACGTTCTTGCGCATCCCCACGTGGCGTTCGCACGCTATCAGTCTGCTTTCCGCGATACCGTCTCACGCAAACAGGCCAATCTATTCACGGGGCTAGTCGTCCCTAGAACTCGTTTCGGCATCTGGGGAAGGAACTTGCTCATTCGCTCAGGGATTACAAATCTTCTATATGGGCTCGAATCGCGCGTAATCGGTCAACTTCCCGATTACTTTCCTACAGTTGCGCCTTGAGAAATTACGAGGGTCACTAAGATGAAGGACGTTGCCAGCACGATTGGAACCTCAACTCAAGAGGGATTGCGTGAGCGCAAGAAACGAGCCACCCGCGATGCGCTAAGTGAGATTGCGTTGCGTCTGGCCGTCGAACGGGGTTTGGCTAAAGTCCGAGTCGAAGACATCGCTGAGGAAGCTGGCGTGTCCATTCGAACCTTTTCCAATTACTTTCCGAACAAGGAAGCTGCGATCGTCGCAAATGCGGTCAATCGCGCAGAACGGGTGATGGATGCACTTCGTGCGCGACCGGCTGATGAGCCGCTTTGGGAAGCGCTGACAAACGCAGTAGTAGCCTTGTTCCCGGTCGAACCAGAGCGAGATTGGACAGCACGGTCGTATCTGATACGCGGCGAGCCCTCTTTGGCGGCCGCCGAGGAACGCTCTAACAGGCAGGTCGAACAGATCCTCATAAAGGAAATTGCTCGCCGGACAAAGTCTGACCCGAACCACGACGTTTACCCACGTCTCGCTGCTGCAGCGCTTTTGTCTGCCGTAAACGTAGCACTGGATCTTTGGCTCACTTCTCCGCCGGGAACTGAGCTGAGAGCAGTGTTGCGAAAAGCAACGAGCATGATTCGCGTGGAACCTCCTAGTCCCGGTGGAAGTGAGCGCACTCGTCCGAAACGGGCAAAGCCAAGGGCTAAGAGGCGCTAACTTATCCATCTCGAGCGCGAATGGAACTTTGAATTTCCGGCTCTATAGGAACCTGGCAACAATAAGGAACTTTCATGCGAAAGAATTACGCGGTCATAACCCTCTTACTCTTTTTCGGAACTTTGACAGCAGTTGGGCAGTCGATGGCCATT
>Ga0206887_10236_pt1 | contig 11879 bp, 11 predicted proteins | sample Alteio_BWOrgHeat_89_FD_153248 | JGI IMG/M metagenome (GOLD analysis project Ga0206887, IMG submission 153248) | Enriched cells from forest soil in Barre Woods Harvard Forest LTER site, Petersham, Massachusetts, United States - Alteio_BWOrgHeat_Nextera3 ...
AATGCCAAAAGAATAACCGTAAAGATTGCTTTGAATTTGGCGATGTTCATATCTTTTTGAGGAAGCTGACTGTGTCTCAATCACCGCTCAACACACCGTGCGACTGAAGACAGCTTAACGATTTCGGGTCTTCCAAGTCTATTGGGGGTTCTCCCACTTCCTTCGTAAAAATCCCATCTTAGCAAGTCAAAACACACGCCCCAAGAGGATTATCTTTATTGACAACTAGGGTTCTTTTCGGCGATGTAAAGAATATGCATACATTTAAATGTTCAGCTCGTTAGACAAGATATTTATAAGGGTAGGAAATCTTAACTTACCTTTAGGGGTAACTAACGGGAGAACTTCTTAGAACGTAGGACGTTGTTACAATAGATGAGTCCTGTTTCCCCTAACCCGGCGAATAGGTTTTTAATCCGACATACTAGAGAACATCAATTTAGCAAGAATCCGGAGATTTAGTTGGACTCAACATTACAGCCCGCCAGACATTCAGCTTTCCGACCGCGTACCGTCCTTTGTGAACGTCATGAACTGATCAGGTTTGGTTTAAAACGTGTTGTCTCAGAAGTACTTGAGATTATAGGGGAAGCTTCCGATGGCATGGCCGCCGTAGAGCTTGTCCGGCGACTGAAGCCAGATTTTGTCATTCTTGATGTCGATCTCGACATTTTAAATGGGGTGGAGGTTTGTCGCCGTATTTCTCAAGAATTGCCTAATGCCAATATCCTGATTCTAACTGACTCTTATCATGCCACTAAATACCATAATCAGCTGCTAAGAGCTGGTGCCCGTGGCTTCTGTTTGAAGAGTTCTGGACCACGTACCTTATTTGAAGCCATTGAGCAGGTAACGAGAGCTCTACCATACTGCGATCCTAAAATTACGCAGCTAGTCAAGCAAAGCCCAGCGAGTAGCATGCCTAACACCAATCTCACTGACCGTGAAATTGAAGTTCTCATTCGTCTTGATCTAAGAAATAAAGAGATCTCCGAAGAATTAGATATGAAGTTGAGAACAGTGGAAAAACATATCGAATGTATTCTTGCCAAGATGAAAGTTTCCACTCGTACTGGCGCTGCTCTGAAGGCAGTGCAATTAGGTTATGTGCTCTTGCCCAAGATGCCAGGACGTGACCCTGTTACTGGTATTTCCCATGAACAAACCGTGGCAGAACTGCAGGCTGAGCTGGCAGTTGCCAATGATCACTTAAAGGGACTGCTTAAACAAAATGATCTCTTAAAGGATGCTCTAAACGAAAAAATGAGAGCCCTTAATCAAGGTGGAAGCACTGGCTCTGTTTGAGTCATGTAGCAAAATTACTCCAAAGTTCCGAACATCTAAAAAATGAAAGTACAAACCAGGAGCGATTCAACATTTTCTTCTTTCTCAGGATTACTAACTAAGGGACATTATTTCAATGTGCCTCTGGACTATGAACAGCCTGGGGCTGGAGGGATTGTCATTTATGCTCGTGAATTAGTTGCTCCAGAAAATATGGGCAAGGTAGATCTGCCATGGCTAATTTATCTCCAGGGCGGACCAGGTTGTGAATCTCCGAGACCAGTGACGGCTGATAATTGGATTAAGAGGGCTTTGCAAGAATATCGTGTCTTGCTTGTCGATCAGCGCGGTACGGGGCTTAGCTCGCCAATTACTCACGAAACTCTGACTTTGATTCCGGGAAGCGAAGCACAAGCGGAATACTTGAAACATTTTCGTGCTGTCAATATCGTGCGTGATTGTGAGCTGATGCGAAAGTCCCTGACAAATGGTGCGCCCTGGACAGTTTTAGGTCAAAGTTTTGGTGGTTGGTGCACCACTACTTACTTATCGATTGCTCCTTCAGGTCTAGCTGCTGCCATATTTTTAGGTGGCTTGCCGCCTTTGCTTGCCAATCCTGATAAAGTTTATCGAGCGACTTATAAGCGTGTGATTGATAAAAATAAGTTGTTTTATGAAAGATTTCCTGAAGATGTGCAAAGAGTTCGACAAATAGTTGATTGTCTCTCCAAGAATCCAGCAATTTTGCCTTCTGGAGAACAATTAACTGCCAGACGTTTTTTGCAACTTGGCCTCCATATGGGATTTAACACTTATGGATTTGGTATTCCCAGGAATGCAATTCACTATTTAATTGAAAAAGCCTTTGTGCCCGAATTTTCCCATCCTGTATTTTCTTATAGCTTCAAACGTGCAGTCGATAATTGTCTTCTTTGTTTTCAGACTAACCCGCTCTATGCTGTATTACACGAAGCGATTTATTGCCAGAAACAAGCTTCTCAATGGTCTGCAGAAAGAATCTTGGCTGAATATCCTGAATTTGACCTGAATAACACCCCAGTATATTTCACTGGAGAGATGATTTATAAGTGGATGTTTGATGAATATGCCTGTCTAAAGCCCTTTAAGGAGGCAGCATATTTATTAGCTGAATACACAAACTGGCCAATGCTTTACGACGTGGCTACTTTGAAAGAGAATAAAGTTCCTTGTGCAGCCATCATCTATGATAAAGACATGTACACGGATAGAGAGCTGTCGGAGCAAACCGCTGCCACCATCAAGGGAATCAAAGTCTGGATAAACGATCAATATGAGCACGATGCCCTGCACGAGGAAGGAGAGGCAATCCTAAATCGTTTACTGGCTATGCTCCAGGGAGGAAACTAGGGTCCGTACCTTTACCATTCCAGTCGACAATTGCCACCAGTCGTCAAGAGAGATCACAACCAAATAAATGTTGATCAATTAATAGAGCGGTTTAATTCTCCAAGGGGTATCTCGTTCTTAATAGCCGCTGCTTGCCATATCAAGTCCTGCTGCAATTGATGGCAAAAATTCGACACCAGTTTCCCACAACCCATCAGGATAAAGCTTCATCCAGCGATAGCCTGGTGGTACTAAATCAATTTTAAATTTTTCAGACCCTCTAGCAAATTGAATACATGTAGACGGGCTAGTTAGATAGTACACACCTTTACGTTTGCTTTCCGACTGTTGATGGATATGCCCGCTAAGAACCAGTTTTACTTGCTTATGGCAATCAATTACATTCCAAAAATCCTCTGTGTTTCTCAAACCATTTTGATCTAGCCATTGCGAGCCGGAAGGCATAACATGGTGGTGCAAAGAAATAAGCACATGATTATTAACGTGATTCTGGAGTACCTTTGAAAGCATTTCTAATTGTGCATTCTCTAATCGCCCATAGACTTCGTGCTCAACCAGAGAATCCATCATGATCAAAAGCCAATTTTCAAGAACAAAGTGGGAGAAAAATTGGTCTGAAATATTGGTCAAGTTCAGTGCTGTTTGCATAAATTGGCGAGAATCATGATTGCCAGGAATGTAATGCACTGACGTTTTAAGACTTCTTACTACTTCTTCTAAACGTCGGTAAGATTCTTCTGTCTCGTCTTGCGAGAGGTCTCCGGTTAGCAAATAGCAACTAGGCAAAGAATCTCGCAGAAGAGATTGTTTAACGACTTGCTGTAGGGTGAGAAAAGTATCCACACCAAGAAAACGTGCGTGCGGATCTCCCAATATGTGTGAGTCAGTGAATTGCACTACATCTAACACTGTGCTCGTTTTCGACAAGCTGGAATCTTTAGGTTCGTGTTTCGTTGACATTATTACCCTGACCAGTCAATTACAGTTTAAAATTGAATGAAATTTCATGAATTGCGTGTACTCTCTTTACTTACCAGTTCTTGAGTAAAAATCCCTATCATTATGATAAAAAATAGATTAGTGTAGCTTACTGAAACATGTAAAAAGGACAACGGTATGTCAAATCAGGAGCTGAAACTAGACTTAGCCTACAAATTAGAGTCCAATTTTATTAATTCTTTTCGTTGCGTTGATGACATCAAAGATGCGGTGTTTTGGGAAGACGACACGACAGCTGGATTTATCACTGGCTATACGGATCCCTATTTAAATTGTGTCTTTAAGTTCAATTCTAATTCCGCAAATGTCACTGATGAAATAAAGCAAGTCATAAAACGGTTCAAAGATCGACAATGTCCTGCTTCTTGGTTTGTCGGTCGACATACTCTTAATCCAGAGCTGATCAAAGAAACTTTGAAAAACTTAGGATTGAAACATTCGAATACTTCAGGAAATTACGTTGGCATGGAGATGGATAAAAGTAAGTTCCATTATTCGCAAGCCCTACCAGAACTGCGAATTGAAAGGGTTGATAACAAAGTTAAAATTAAAGATTTCCTCAAGCCATTTCAAATTGGCTTTGAAATGCCAGAACAGTCCGTTAATTACTTTGAGCTGTATATGCAATCTAGGTTGAAAAATCCTAATAGAGAGGGTTGGTTTATTGGTTATGTAGATCAAGCCCCTGCCAGCATATCTGGTTACTTTATCGATAGTGATGTAATCATGATCCATAGCGTGGCTACTATACCTGAATATCGCCGCAAAGGCTATGCCAGAAGAATGAACGAAGTTATTCTTTCAGAAACATCGAAATTTGGTGATTTGCCAGTAACCATATATGGTAGCAAAATGAGCACAAATCTTTATCGAAATATGGGATTTTCTGATCTATACGTTATGGAGAATTACTTGTTTCAGCCGTCTACTTAAGACCGTATGCATTTTAAATCGTCGCCCTAGTTGGTTTTTAGATCTAGTTAAAAACAAAGACTACGATAAGATGTTAGTTTATATGGTGGTACCCTTTATCAGAATGAATTGTTTCTCCTCCCTTCATCGCCTTATCATCATTGCCTCCTGTCTAGGCTTAACCCTGCCTACTTTAGTTCTCCACGCAAAAGCTCAAGCTAGCTCAGGGACAAGCATTTCTCTCCAATCAAAACAGATAGAAAATACGGCGGGGTCTCCCCATCGAAACACAAAAAATAGCCCTGCGAAAACTCCTCCCTTCCAGCTAACTAATAAAGCGAACCGGTTTATTCAAAGAGTCACCGGAATTACTTTTTTGTCCGAAATAATCAGTAATTCTGTTGCAGGGTATGTCTTGAAAAAAAAGCTCGGTGGTAAAGTGACCGCGCATTTGAAAACATGGTCTCTGACTGATCTCTTAGCCGGAAAAATTGAGAGTATAAAAATATCTCTGCGGGGGTGTAACATAAAAGGTGCGCCCCTGGGGACGATTGCCATCCATTCCGAAAATCCGATTTGGTACAACTATCGCAAACACAGTAATGAACGCCGCGATTTTAAAGTTCCAGTAATGATGAATATAGACATGTTGCTGGATCAAGCCACAGCTGCCTCTGCCTTACAAACAAACAAAGTTGCTAGTTCTTTAGGAGCATTAAAACTAGACTTACCCGGTCTCGGTGCCCAACAGTTGGCTGTTCTAAATCCTCAAGTAGCCATAACTGATGGCCTTATCACGATAAATGCACTTCTACTTACTGCTGGTGCTCAGGAGGAAACCGGTGTACCGATAATGATTTCTGGAAATCCCAAATTAGAGGGGGACAGCCGGATAGTCTTAGAAAATATCGCCGTAAGCTCCCCGGAAATAGTTGAACCCCAAAAATTTGCCCAATTCATCGAAGAACTTCTTAATCCCATAGTCAATTTCAGTCGTTTCGATCGCCCCACTATGGCTTTTCGGCTAAATAGTCTCATAGTAAAAGACGGCGCAGTAAAGGGGACCGGTCATCTATTACTTGCTCCTCATCCAGCCCAACCTGGACCAGTTCTTTCCTCGAAAGTGTCAAAAAGTACAAATTAGTATAAAGGCAAAGTTAAAAGCTTTTAGGGTACGATAATCAATTAAAAGACAGGCAGATGCAGGCTTCTTCCGGGATTTTGGGCTTCCAAATCTCCAAATGGCTATGCTAAGCTCTGATATTATATTTGTTTGCCCCAAAAGAGATATCTCTCAGCTGGGTGCCCCAGCTCCCAAAGACTAGGATTGGAAACGATGAAGGAAGCAATTCATCCAAAGTATTACGAAGTAACTGCCACCTGTGTCTGTGGAAATAAGGTGTTGCTTGGTTCGACCAAGGAACACATCCGTGTAGAAATTTGCAGCAATTGCCATCCCTTCTATTCCGGCCAACAAAAAATAATCGACACAGAAGGACGAGTCGACCGCTTCGTTAAACGTTATAAATTAGATAAACCTGCCGCTGCCGGTAAATAAATATCTGGTGAGACTATCGCGTTTCTAAGCTTGTGGTGACTTGTGTATTGCTTGGCACAAAAGCTTCATGTGAGATCAGTCTCACCATCAAACAACCTCGTGGATTTAGGCACGCTGGTAGAAAGACATAGTATTTCTACGCTTGCTTCGCGTCCATTTCTCCCTTACCATCATGGCATTCTTCAAATTAATTAGGGTACGGGTGTGGGCGTCCCAACAAAATTAGCTGATGCAAGGCAGCCCAGTTTAATGGATGCCAGGTCACATGACCTGCCAAAACCAGTTGGGCGCATTAACGGTCTGAGAATTTTCTCAGACCGTAAGCAGCTTTGGCTGGTCGGATTTGTATTTGTAATCGCTGCATTGTTATTTCTGCCTGATTTTCGACTCAATCTTTTAGCTAAATACCTATGTTTTGCCATTGCTGCAATAGGCATCGATTTAATTTGGGGATATTGTGGGATGCTCAGTTTAGGGCAAGGTGTGTTTTTTGGACTTGGTGCCTATGCCTTTGGAATGTACCTAAAACTTGAAGCTTCGGGAAGTCAATTACCAGATTTTATGATTTGGAGTGGACTGGAAAAATTACCAGCATTTTGGGAACCTTTCTACAATCCTTATTTCGCATTCTCTGTAGCTATTATCGGGCCAATGATCTTGGCAACAATTTTAGGATGGTTACTGTTCCGCAGTCGCATTCAAGGTGTTTATTTTTCAATTGTCACACAGGCACTAGCAGTTATCCTAGTCACTCTTTTCATCGGACAACAACCGATTACTGGTGGAACCAATGGTGTTACTAATTTTAAGACAATCTTCGGACTACCCTTAGTTGATCCCAAAGTACAAAAGATACTGTTTTTAATTACAGTAGCTTCGCTTGGCGCTGCCTATCTACTGTGCCGTCGTTTGGTCAATTCCCGCTATGGACGCATATTAATAGCTTTACGAGAAGATGAAAATCGAGTACGGTTCCTTGGATATGATCCAGTCCCCTTAAAGACATTTGCTTTTGCAATTTCAGCCGGTCTTGCTGGCCTTGCTGGTGCACTATTTGTTCTGCAGGTTGGGCTGATCTCACCCTCGGCTATGGGTATCGTTCCTTCGGCTGAAATGGTTATTTGGGTGGCCGTGGGTGGGCGAGGCACTCTTATAGGAGCAATTATCGGCGCATTGCTCGTCAATTTCGGTAAAACTACATTCAGTGAATTGTTTCCTGAAGCTTGGCCATACTTTTATGGCCTTCTCATTGCCAGCGTCCTGCTTTTTCCCGGAGGAATAATTGGACTTTTGCGCAAGTGTACCGATAGGTTATCAACAAAATTTAGTGGTTCACAATTTGGTGAAAATAGTCGGACAAAAACTAATAGCGAATTACAGAATATCACTTGACGGAGCTATAGAAATTTGGTCAGCAATATCCTAAATGTACAGGAACTCACGGTAAGCTTTGATGGCTTTCTAGCCTTGAATGGCCTAAACTTCACAATGCAACACAATGAGTTACGGTGCTTAGTCGGTCCTAATGGTGCTGGTAAAACAACATTACTTGATGTACTTATCGGTAAAACTAAAGCTGATTGCGGATGTCTAACTTTTAACGGAAATATCGATTTAAATAAGCAGCCAGAACACAAGCTTGTACAGATAGGCCTAGCTCGCAAATTTCAAACCCCTTCAATTTTTGCCAGTCTTACAGTATATGAAAACTTGCAGATAGCAGTTGGCTTTCGTGAGAACATGTTAGAACATTTCAGAAAGATGACGGAAAAGCAACTCCTAAAAATCCAAATGGTCCTCACGCGGATCGGACTAGAAAGTAAAGTTGAACAACAGGCCGGTAAGCTTAGTCATGGAGAAAAACAATGGTTAGAGATTGGAATGTTGTTAGTACAGGAACCAAAGCTTTTGCTTTTAGATGAACCAGTTGCCGGCATGACAAAACAGGAACGTTATAAGACAGGTGAATTGCTTCAGACTATTGCCAAGGATAGTTCAGTATTAGTTGTTGAACATGACATGCACTTTGTACGTCAGTTTGCCAGCAAAGTTACAGTTCTACATGAAGGGCAAATTTTGTGTGAGGGGGCGGTGAAGGACATTCAGTCTGATCCGCGAGTAGTTGAAGTTTATACGGGTAGAAAGCAAGAAAAAGTGCTGAGAGAAGCAATGGCTTTGGGAAGATAGTAATGCTAATTGCCAGTAATCTGCAAGTTTTCTACGGTGAAAGTCAGATCCTGGATAAAGTGAACTTAACAGTGCACCCTGGTCAACTAGTGTGCCTTATCGGAAGAAACGGCGCCGGCAAGACAACTTTACTCAAGACGATCATGGGCATTTTAAGTCCGCGCACCGGACATATTTATTACGAGAATGAAAACATAACGAAGTGGCCTCCCCACAAACGGGCAAGAGCAGGAATTGGTTATGTTCCGCAAGGTCGGGGCATTTTCCCGTATCTGAGTGTTGAGGAAAACTTGCTCATGGGTTTGGAAGCTTCGATTAATAGCAATAATACCGAGCTTGAGGCTATGTATGAACGTTTTCCTGCCTTAAAAAAGAAAGCGAAACATTTAGCAGGCATCCTTAGCGGAGGACAACAGCAACAGTTAGCCTTTGCTCGTGCCTTAATTAGCAAACCAAAAATGCTTATATTAGATGAGCCTACCGAGGGGATTCAACCTTCAGTTGTCCAAGAGATTGAGCAAAATCTCCTCTCTCTTCAAGCTCAACAAGATGTATCTATTTTGTTGGTAGAGCAATTCTTGGAATTTGCCCTCAGTGTAGCAAATTATTGCTACATTCTGGACAAAGGTGTTTTTGTTGTGCAAGGTACTCCGGCTGAGATCAGTCAAACTTCATTACAAGAGTATCTATCTGTATAATCAAAACTTTTTTCAACCATCTAACTGTGTAAATCTCATCTGAAACAATTATTTAGTACGAGACAAGTTAACGAGTCCTGTCGGTTTCCATTGCAAAAAGACAATGATTAAGACTAGAACCAGGACCTTACCTAAACTTGCTGTGGTGGTAAATTCGAATATGGTATCAGCAATGCCGATTACAAAAGCGGCAATGATAGTGCCTGATAATCGGCCGACACCACCCAATACAACAACCATAAATGCATCAACTAGGTAATTAGTACCTAGTGTTGGTCCAATTGGTCCAATAAGGGTCAGTGAAGAGCCAGCAATTCCCGCTAATCCTGATCCTATCGCAAAGGTCATACTATCTACCCAGCGAGTCCGTACCCCAAGGCAGTTAGCAATTTCTCGATTCTGCATCACGGCTCTCAAGCATCGTCCGCTTCGTGAACGATAAAGATAAAAGTAAATAGTAGTGACACATATGAGTGCCAGTGCCATGATGAATAATCGCTTATAAGGTAATAAAAGACCCATAGAGATAACTAAACTGCCGTTTAACCAAGACGGGCTTGCTACAGACACATTGGGGGCACCGAAAATAGTCCGTGCTAGTTGCTGCAAAACCAAACCTAGTCCCCATGTTGCTAGCAAAGTATCAAGCGGGCGTTTATACAAAAATTGTACTATCCCTAACTCAATCAACATCCCAATTCCACCCACTATGATAAAGGCAGCTGGTATAGATAGTAGAAAGCACCAGGTAATTACTGCATCGGCGTGAGTGCCAAAGAAATGAGTAGCAGCTTGTTCAAAAATATAGGTTACATAAGCACCAATCATAATGAATTCACCGTGGGCCATATTGATGATATTCATCAGTCCAAACGTGAAGGCAAGTCCCAGTGCAACTAAAAGCAATACAGAACCAAGACTTAGTCCGTTGAATGCCTGAGTAAGAAGACTTTCCAAAGTTTGTTATTTTGCTCTTGTTGCTTTGCTTAAATCAATTGCCCATGGATAACTTGTCAGGTATGGATCTGGCTTGACAGGTTTAACAGAAGAATATATTTCATCAATTAATCCATCTTTACGAAATTTCCCAATGCGCACGATTTTCCATGTGTGATGGTTGACATCATCTATCTGTACTACTCCTTCCGGAGCACTAAATTTTATACCTTTAGCCGCCTCTACAACTTTATCGATATCGGTAGAGCCAGCCTTCTCAGCAGCTGCTTTCCAAAGATAGACCCCAAAATATCCTGCTTCAATAGGATCATCGGTCACCCTATCGGCACCATATTTGGTTTTATAGGCTGTTACAAATTTGTGATTCTCAGGGGTCTTCGTAGTTTCAAAATAATTCCAGGCAGCAAGGTGTCCGGCTATATTGGAGGCACCAATACCACGAACTTCTTCTTCGGCTACACTTACAGACATCACTGGTATTGCATCCGCACTGATACCAGCATCCTTCAGTTGTTTGAAAAAAGCCACATTGCTATCACCATTTAATGTATTGAAAATAGCATTAGGATGAGCAGCTTTAACTTTACTGATAATTGTGCTGTACTCAGTTGCACCAAGGGGTGTATATTCCTCGCCAGCTAAAGTACCTCCTTGGGCTTTGAGCTGAGCCTTGATGATTGTGTTGGCTGTGCGTGGAAAAACATAATCAGAACCAAGCAAATAAATTCGCTTTTTGCCTTGTTTCAAGAGATATTCTACTGCAGGAATAATTTGCTGGTTAGTAGTAGCCCCAGTATAAAAAATGTTTGGTGATTGTTCTAAACCTTCATATTGAACTGGATAAAAAAGCAATCCATGCAAACTTTCAAAGACCGGTAAAACAGCCTTACGACTTGCACTTGTCCAGCAGCCAAAAACCACAGGAACCTTGTCTTGTTGAATGAGCTTTCTAGCTTTTTCGGCAAAAGTGGGCCAATCACTGGCACCATCTTCAATTATGGGTTGTAGCTGTTTTCCCAGTACACCGCCCCCTGCATTGATCTCTTTAATAGCAAGTAATTCGGCATCTTTTACGGATACTTCACTGATTGACATGGTTCCACTCAATGAATGCAAGATGCCTACTTTAATACCTGCAGCAGCTGCAGCTGGTTGACTGTTGCTCTGAGATGTTTCTGTATTGGAATTAGCGCAAGAACTCAATGTTAGGGTCACTACCAAAACTGCAAGAACCATCGAGCTAAATGATTTGAATCTGTTTATCAAGAGTTGGAGATTCTTGTCCATTGCTTTTTCAGTCCAAAATACTGAGTGATACATCTAACTAATATTTGAGCAAATTCCGCTACTTTGACCATCTTAACATTTGCATAAACTTGTTTGGATAATACAACAACACATCTTCTGACAACTGAGGATACTTGTTGCTTTTTTAATACCTCGTTACTCAAGTCGCAATAGGTGAGCTTACAATGGTATATCCATTACTAATTTTGGTAAAAAAATTTCTCCTAAGTACTATATTTTTACAAGACTAATTGACAGCGTTATATGCGGTGCATATAAAAAACTAGACAATCAACTAGTTCAGACCCATAATTGTCCTGGCTGAGCTGAGGAATGACTAGTGAATCAACGGATAGCCAAAACAAATAAGCCTGTTGTATCGCTTGAAGGGATGGATGACCTTTTTAGCGAAGCCTATCAAAAATCTGAGATTTATCTTCGAACCAAACGAGTAATCGAAGTTGACCAGGCTGAGGACTACAAGGCTAATGGCAGACGTAAGGTAATTCGAGCCCAATACAACAAGGGGCTCGTTTTTATTAAAGAAGACTATTTAGGTAGTAAATTCACATCTACTACTCCATCAACCGTCCCCGCAAAGAATAATC
>Ga0206887_10237_pt1 | contig 11873 bp, 9 predicted proteins | sample Alteio_BWOrgHeat_89_FD_153248 | JGI IMG/M metagenome (GOLD analysis project Ga0206887, IMG submission 153248) | Enriched cells from forest soil in Barre Woods Harvard Forest LTER site, Petersham, Massachusetts, United States - Alteio_BWOrgHeat_Nextera3 ...
CGGCGGTGATGGTCGCCTATTTTTGCAGCAATCCTCTTGGCCACGGCCGTTGGTTTGTTACCCGCCGTTTCATCAACTGGCTGCCGCTGGGCATGACCTATGCCTTTCTGTGCATGGGCCGTTTCAATCTCATCGTCGCCAAAAGCGCCCTCGGCCCGCTCATGGGCAACCAGGACCTGGGCATCATCTTTGCCGCCGGCACCTGGACGTATGCCCTTTCATTTCTGGTGAACGGCCCGCTCATTGACAAAAAAATCGGCGGCAAAAACGGCATCATGATTTCAGCGCTGGGCGCGTCGCTCGCGAACATCGCCCTTGGGGTTTTGACGTGGTACATCACCGTGAGGCATTTGAAGATCAATCTCGTCGCAGCTTTTTCCGTCATTTATTCCATCAACATGTATTTCCAGAGCTACGGCGCCATGTCCATCATCAAGGTCAAGGCGTATTGGTTTCATGTGCGCGAGCGCGGGGTGTTCGGCGCGATCTTCGGGACATTCATCTCGGCGGGCAATTATTTCGCGTTTGATTGGAGTTCTTCCATCGTTTCCATGACGAAAGCCGATGCGCCGGACAACTATTTGAAACGGATTTTCGGGTCTGCATCCGTGGATGCCACGTGGGCGGTTTTTTTCATCCCGGCGATCATCCTGATTTTCTGGCTGATGATTGATTTCTGGCTCATCAAAGACATACCCGAGCAGGCCGGTTTCCCGCACCTGGACACGCACGACGCTTCTTCCGGCCAAATGCACGTCCAATTTTCCGTGCTCGATTTGCTGAGGAAGGTCTTCGCCAGTCCGCTTATGTGGATGATTGCCACCGTGGAACTGACCGCCGGAGTTTTCCGGTACAGCGTTTTGAATTGGTATTCCATTTTTTCGAACCAGGTGAAACAACCGGGCGCGGAATTTATCGGGCAGCACCTGGGCTGGTACACGTGTATTTTTGGAATCATTGGCGGATTTGCCGGGGGGATTGTTTCCGACAGAATTTTCCAGTCCCGCCGTGGCCCGCCTTCGGCGTTTCTGTGCGGCCTGGTGCTGGCCCTGTCCCTCATCATGGCGTGGTTTGTTTTTACCAGCCCGCTCGTTGTCGGCTGGTCGGTGGTTTTGATTTTCATGGCGTCCATCGGCGTCACCTCGCTGATGTCCGGGACAGCGGCGACGGATTTTGGCGGGCGCAAGGCCACAGCCACGTGCATGGGGATTGTGGACGCCTTCGCCTACATCGGCAGCGGCCTGCAATCCATTTGCATCGGCTTTTTGGTGCCCGACCCCAACCACCCGCAGTCGGTGAATGTCCCGCTCTTCGGATTTCCGCGGAGCTGGCAATGGTGGCCCATTTTTATCATCCCTTTTGCCATCCTCGGCGGCGCCATTGCCACTTGGATTTGGAACGAATTGCCTGCCGCCACGAAGAAATACATCGCCGAAAATGAGAAAAAACAAGGCTTGACTGGCATGGAAATTCCGTTAGAATAGTCAAGCAATGTTAAAAAACGTATCACAAGCCGTTCTGGCAGTCGTCGTAACCGACGCCGCTGGCGCTTGTTGAATTATAATTTAACAAGAACCCGCGGCTGGCAACGGTCGCGGGTTTTTGCTTTAATTCGCCCGTCCGCCGCATCCGCCTTCGTCCGAAACGGACTTCGGCGTGACGAGCAACAAAAAACGTATGAACAAAACGATTGAAACTACTGGCAAAAAGAAAATTTCCGGGGGCAAGCGCTCCGAGGTGGGCCCGGCCATGTTCGGGCGCGATATCCTCGTGGAGGCGATGGAACGCGAGGGCGTGGAAGTGATTTTTGCGTATCCCGGCGGCGCGAGCATGGAGATCCACCAGTCGCTCACGAAATCCAAAATCAGGACCATTCTCCCCCGCCACGAACAGGGGGGCTCGTTCGCAGCAGAAGGTTACGCCCGGGCCACCGGCAAGGCCGGCGTGTGCATGGGCACCAGCGGCCCCGGCGCGACGAACCTCGTCACCGCCATTGCCGACGCCTACATGGATTCCTGCCCGCTCATCGCCATCACCGGCCAGGTGAATCAAAACATGATTGGCCGCGGCGCGTTCCAGGAGACCGATATCATCGGTGTCACGCTTCCCATCGTGAAACATTCCTATTTGGTCACGGACGTGAACGATATCCCGCGCATCGTGAAGGAAGCCTTTTACATCGCCCAAACCGGCCGCCCGGGCCCGGTGGTGATTGACGTTCCCAAAAACGTGCAGCAGCAAAAAACGCAGCCCGTCTGGCCGACGCTGGAGGAAATCAAGAAGGGCCTGCGCGGCTATAACCAGCCGGATTTGAAGGCCGACGAAGTGGCCCTCAACGAGATTCTCGGCCTCATTGAGAAGGCTGAACGCCCCGTGCTTTATTGCGGCGGTGGAATCATTACGAGCGGCGCGTCTGAAGAATTGCGCACGTTTGCGCAGGCCACGAACATTCCCGTGACCACCACGATCATGGGCGTCGGCGCATTTCCCGAAACGCATCCACTTTCCCTCCGCTGGCTCGGCATGCACGGGGCGGCCTTCGCCAATTGGGCGGTCAATGGCGAATACAAGCAGCGCACCAATCCCACCGAGCCGATGGTGAAAATCAAGGACGGCGCGGACCTATTGCTCGCTTTTGGCGTGCGTTTTGACGATCGCGTGACCGGCAAGTTCGAAGAGTTCTGCAAATACGGCACGATTGTCCACATTGACATTGACGCTTCCGAATTGAACAAAAATCGCAAGGCGCATTTGCCCGTGGTGGGAGACATCAAGGACGCGCTCAAGCGCCTGAACGCGATGATTGCCAAGCGGCCCATCACGAAGAAGCACACCGCCTGGCTCGCGCAGATTGAGGAATGGAAGCAGAAGGCGCCGTTTGCGTACAAGATCACCGGCGAAATCGCCAACAGCGACCACATGAAAGACCACATGCAGGGCCAGGAAGACCAGGTCATCCTCCCGCAAATGGTCATCGAGATGCTCTATGAGCTCACCAAAGGCGAAGCTTACATCACCACCGGCGTAGGCCAGCACCAGATGTGGGCCGGCCAATGGTACAAATACAAATATCCGCGGCAGTTAATTACCAGCGCGGGCCTTGGCTCGATGGGATTCGGCTATCCGGCGGCGCTGGGCATCAAAGTCGCGCTGCCAGACAAGGAGGTCATCGATATTGACGGCGACGGCTCTTTTCTCATGAACATCCAGGAACTTGCCACGGCGCACGTCGAGAAAATTGCGGCCAAAGCCATCATCCTCAACAACCAGCACCTCGGCATGGTGGTACAATGGGAGGACAAGTTTTACGCGGGCAATCGCGGTCATACCTATCTCGGCGACCCGGATCATCGCGCCGAAATTTATCCGGACTACGTGCGCGTCTGTAATTCCTTTGGGATCCCCAGCGAACGCGTGATGTTCAAAAAAGACCTCCGCGCCGCATTGCAGAAAATGCTCGACGCCAAGACGCCGTACGTTCTCGACGTGGTGACGCCGTACTCCGAGCACGTGCTGCCGTTTATTCCGGCGGGAAGAACGGTGGCGGACATGATTTGGAAGTAATTTGGGTTGGGCAGATTGGTTATGCCAATTTGCCCAATTCTTCCCGCATCACCTTTGCCAGCGGTTGAATTGTCTTCGCGCTAAACTCAAACTGGCATCCCGCGGCAGAAAACAGTTCCGGCAACGGACGCGAACCGCCCAGCATCAGCGATTTTTTGTAATCGTTGAGCGCTTTGGCCTTGTCCTGCTTCGAGTTGGCCCAGACCTGCAACGCACCCAGTTGGGCGATGCCGTATTCGATGTAGTAAAACGGATGGATGAAAATGTGCAGTTGGCGGTGCCACAGGTTTGCGCGCGCGTTTTCCCGGCCGCTCCAGTCCACGTCCCCGCCAAAGCGGTCCATTAATCCAAGCCACGCCTTGCGGCGGTCTTCCCGGGAATGGTTCGGATTTGTATAAATCCAGTGCTGGAAGGCATCCACTGTCGCAATCCATGGGAAAACGCCCACCACGCCCTCCAGATGCACGCGGCGCGCGCGCCGGGCATCGTCGCTGGAATAAAATTCCTCGATAAATTCGTTGCCCAAAAGCTCCATGCTCATCGAAGCCACTTCGCAAAATTCAATCGGTGCGCTCCGGTAGGCATAAAGGTCCTCGTTGCGCGTCGCAAGGGCGTGGAACGCATGGCCCGCCTCGTGCAAAATTGTTTCCACATCGCGCTGGAGTCCCACGGCGTTCATAAAAATGAACGGCAGTCGCGATTCCGCCAGGGTGGATTGATAGCCGCCGGGCGCTTTGCCTTTGCGGTTTTCCAAATCCAGCAGCTTCAAATCCTGCATTTGGCGGAACCCGCCGGCGAGTTCCGTGTCGAGGCAATTGAAAATGTTTTGCGTGCGCAAGACCATTTCATCGGTTTGCGAGAACGGCTTTAGCGGCGGGCGATTCAGCGGGTCCACGGCCAAATCCCATGGCCGCAACGAGTCGAGATTCAATTGTTTGCGCCGTTGCGCCTGTAATTCTTTCGCGATCGGTACAATCTCCTTTTCCACCGCATTTTGAAATTTCACACAATCGTCCGGCGTATAATCAAAACGCCCCATCCGCCGAAATGCGTAGTCACGGTAATTTTCAAAGCCGGCATTCTTTGCGATTTGCCCGCGCAATTTGATTTGAGCGTCAAAAATCTCATCGAACTTGTCTGCTTCCTGCAAGCGGCGCCGGGCGACCAGTTCCCACGCTTCGAGGCGCAACGGACGGTCCGGCTCTTCCAGGTAACGCCCCATTTGCACGAGCGTCTTCTCTTCCCCGCGGAAATTTACTGTGAGCGACCCGCTCAACTTTTGGTATTGCTGCGAGAGTTTGGCCTCATCGGTTTCAAGCGGGACATTTTCCTGACGAAACAATTCGACATGATTTTTCACGTCGCGGTCAAAAACATTAAACCGTTCGCGCGGCAATTGTTCCCGCAGCGGATGCGCTGCGTAGATTTTTTCCAGCGCAAACTGTTTCGGCTTGAGTTGTGGGTCGACGTTTTCAACAAAATGCAGGTAGGCCTTTTCCGCGTCGGCGTTGTCCGTGTGGCAGGTCATCGCAATGTAACGGCAGGACGCTTCCTCATCGAGCGCGGCGCTCAGTTCGCTCCAATCAATCAGCCAGGCTTCGAGCCCGGCAGCATCCTTGATTTGTGGGCCGCGATTTTCCAGTTGGTCAAACAGCGGCGCGATTTGTGGCCAATCTCCCAGGTCGGCATTTTGCGGGACAAACCGCCGAAGCTTGGCCGCGGGCAATTTTCCAAAGGGCAACAGGTTCATCCTGCGAAGTTAAATGAAGAAAAGGCGGGAGTCGAGACACGTTAATGCCCCGGCATGTTTGTTATCCGCTATGATTAAAACTTCGTTTTAATCCCGCACGCGCGCATGATGCACCATTTGGAAAGCGCTTCGAAAATTGCGAAAAAACCCGCGGCCACTAAAATCAACCCGATCCACCATTCGACATCGCCGCCCACGATGACGCCGGCCACGAGAAATAATCCTCCGAATACCCCGCGGGCCATGCGCCCGGAGCGATCCAGATTCGGCCGGAAAAAGTTATTCATGCGACAACGAAACTGATTAAGCCTTGGTACTTAATATGCTCTACTTTGGCCGAAACGCAATCGTTTTCTTTTATAAAATATAAATAGTGAATCATTTAATTAATACGAGTACGTGGACGCAAAGTTTCCTCTGGGCCTCGGTTATTTGGGGTGCGATTGGCGGCGGATATACGATTTATGGCTGGCGGCAGAAGGCCATGATCCCGTTTATGGCCGGCGTAGTTATGTCGGTAGCCGCCTGTTTTGTCCCCGCCCTTCCCATGACGCTGATTAGTTTAGCCGCGATATTTGGCGCCTGGTGGTTGCTCAAACAAGGATACTAGAGCATTTCCCTCAATCCTGTAGCGTGCGCCCGCGGCCCTTATTATGGGGAGCGGCCTTTTTGGCTTTGGGCATTGTTTCGGCTCGGTTACAGGCCGCTGAAGGGCATGCGCCCTCGCCAAAACTTCGCCCAAAGCCAAAAATCCTCGCTCCGCATCGCTACATGATTTCTGTCAATGCTCCAAAAATAAAAAGCCGGAAACTATTTCCAGTTTCCGGCCTTGCTGTGTAAATAATCTTTTAGAATGACCAGTTCACGAACACGAAACCCTTCGCAAGTTGGTCCGGGAACTTTGAAAACCATTCATTGTTGCTGGCAAAGTTAATAAAGCCGATTTGGATTCCCCCATCCAGATCCTCAGCGTAATTGAAAGCACCGAGCTGCACACCGTGCGTTTCCTGGGCGACGTTCACAAAGCCCCATTCCAGTCCCTTGAAGTAGCCCTGATCATAATTCACAAAGCTATACTGCCAGCCAATGAAGCTTTTCTCGCTATAGTTGGCGATGGCCCATTGAACGCCGGTGTAGGATTCGTCGTAATTGTAAAGCCCCCAGCTAAACCCTTTGCTCTCATCGGTGCTGCCATTGACGAAGCCCAGGGCCGCGCCTTTCTGGGGATTCTCGCCCCAGATGCTGAGCGACAGGCCGTTGATTTGCGTGGACTTTGGATGAATCGCCATGCTGGGCGTCAGCGACGCCTGGAAGGCAGAGTCATCGGGGCGCACGGCAATCGCTGCCGCCACGAAGACGGAGATGATAAGTATTTTTTTCATAATTCCAGTTATCTTCGAGTGACAATAACTAACCGAATTACTCCCTCAAATGCCGGAAAGCAATAATTATTTTGTGACAGTCCTACGGTCGAACTTACTTCTTCTTCGGCAACGCGTTCGTGCCGGCGTAGACCGCATCCTGGCCGAGCAGTTGCTCGATGCGCAGAAGCTGGTTGTATTTCGCCAGGCGATCCGAACGGCTCAATGAACCGGTCTTGATTTGCCCACAGTTCGTCGCGACCGCGATGTCCGCAATCGTCGAGTCTTCCGTTTCACCCGACCGGTGCGAAAGGACTGCCGTGTAGGCATGGGTCTTCGCCAACTCGACGGCCTCCAACGTTTCTGTGAGCGAGCCAATCTGGTTCACTTTTACCAGGATTGAATTAGCCGTACCGGTATCGATTCCCTTCTGCAAAAACTTTACGTTGGTCACAAACAAATCGTCGCCCACGAGCTGGACCTTGTCGCCAATCCTGTTGGTGAGTTTCTTCCAGGTCGTCCAATCGCTTTCGCCGCAGCCGTCTTCAATCGAAACAATCGGATACTTCGCCACGAGTTTTGCATAAAAATCAACCAGGTCATCACCGCTCACCGTTTCGCCCGTGGACTTTTTGAAGGTGTATTTGGAATTGCCATCGTAAAATTCCGATGCCGCCGGGTCGAGAGTGAGATAAATATCTTTTCCGGGTTTATAACCCGCGTCCTTGATTGCCTGCAAAATGGTTTCCAGCGCTTCTTCGACACTTCCCAGTTTGGGCGCGAAACCGCCTTCATCACCCACCGCCGTACTGTGGCCTTTTTTCTTCAACACCGCTTTCAGCGCGTGAAACGTTTCCACGATCGAGCGCAGCCCTTCGCTGAACGTCGGCAGGCCCAGCGGCATAATCATGAATTCCTGGAAATCAATGGGCGCATCCGAGTGCGCTCCGCCGTTAATCACGTTCGCCATCGGTACCGGTAATACTTTCGCATTCGGGCCGCCGAGATATTTGAACAGCGGCAAATTCAACGCTGCCGCCGCCGCTTTCGCATTTGCCAGTGACACCGCCAGGATGGCATTTGCGCCAAGTTTCGACTTCGTTTCCGTACCGTCCAGGTCCCGCATAATCCGGTCCACGGCAATCTGGTCAATCGCGTCAATCCCGCGCAATGCCGGAAGGATTTTTTCCGTCACATTGGCGACCGCCTTCTGCACGCCCTTACCAGAAAGTCTCTTTTTGTCCCCGTCACGCAATTCCACCGCTTCGTGTTCACCGGTGCTCGCGCCGCTCGGCACCGCCGCGCGCCCCGCCGCGCCGCATTCCAGCGTTACGTCTGCTTCCACCGTCGGGTTTCCGCGCGAATCAAAAACTTCGCGCGCCTCAATATTTTGAATCTTCGTCATAAAAAACGGCATGATAGAACCCTGACGCCGCGAGTCAAGAAAGACCGGATGCAGCAACGGTTACAGTTACGAAATTTTCTTATCAGGTTTATTTCCTCAGAACCGGCTGCTACTATCGCGCAAAGCGTCAAACACGCTTCGGGAACATTTATTTATTAAAGGAACTGGGATATGATTTTAAGACGATTGGCAACCTGCGCTCTTTTCACGGCGACAATTCAAACTTCCATGGCCGCGGATTGGGTCAATATTTCTGATCCGCTTATTGCTAAAGTAAGCCAAAGTACGGCAATTCCATGGCCTGGAAATACCGCCGGCGTGGCTGTCGATCGCACCACCGGAACCCTCTATCTCGATGTCTGCAACGTGGGCCTCTGGCAAAGCAAGGACCACGGCCAAAGCTTCCATCGCCTGGCTGAAGGACAAATCAGCGGGCGCTGCGAGTTCGGATCCGCCCTCAATTGCGATCCCGCCGGCAAGCGCATGGCCTGTTTCCTTCTGGATGGCAAAGGCGGCATGACTTTGGACGGCGGTAAAAGCTGGACATCCTTTGCGCCCATGGGCCGCAATTGGGACTATGGCGCGGTGGATTGGCCGGACCCGCAGGCCCTGGCCCTTTTTGCCAGTCGCCACGAGAGTGGTGGCGAAATGTATGTCTCCAGCGATGCCGGCGCATCCTGGCAATTCATCGGCAGGCACCCGGAATTCACAGGACTGGGAATATTCGGCACTAATATTCTTGTGGCGGGCACAGAAGCCGGCATTGTTCGCAGCACCGATGCTGGACAAACCTGGACGAACATCTCCACGTTCCATCCGGTTGGCCGGGCAGCTATTTATTTTAAAGGCCGAACCTATTGGCTGGCCCGCGAAGGGCTCATCACCAGCCGGGACAAAGGCTTAACATGGAAACTTATCGGGTCGCCGGTAAATGCCGGTTGGGGACCGCTCTTTGGCAAAAGCGCCCGCCACATTATTGTGGCTGATTTCAACGGCTTCCTGCAAAGCAATGACGGCGGCAAGACCTGGACCCGGATCGCCCCGTTGCCGCCGTTTGCAGGGGGACTGGTGCCCAAGTTGCCGGGAGAATTCCTCAGCATCGCCTGGGATCCACGAGCCAATATCCTTTACGCTTCCCGAATGGGCAGCGCTGCGTATCAGCTGCAACCCGGCCATTAATCGCATTTGCAACCTGCCGTGGCCGGTTTATTTTATTCCCGCCAATGAATAATACCAGTGGACCATCAACAAACTCCCCTGCGCTTCCCGGCCCGCTTGAACAATTTTGGTCCGGCTCGCCCCATACTGTCCATATTGCGGTTATTGTCGTCGCCGCCATCATTGTACACCTCCTTGTTCGCCTCATCCGCTACATCAGCGAAATCTTTATCGCCAAAAGTCATGAGAAGAGAAATCCCCTCGGCTTCGTCACGCAGCAGCCCAAATTTATCACGCTGACCCGCCTTATCGTCAGCTTTGTAATATTCGTTATCTATGCGCTGGCCATTTACGTCATCATTGCGCTCGAATATCCCAACGACAATACGTTCAAAACCTATCTCACCAGCGCGGCGGTCATTGGCCTGGCTTTGAGCTTCGGTCTGCAGGGCCTCGTTCAGGATGTCGTCACCTGCATCACGCTTATCCTTTCGGACACAATGGAAGTCGGCGACACCGTGGATTTAATGAATGGCGTTATCGGGCGTGTTGAGCGCATTGGCCTGCGCTTCGTCAAAGTGATTAATTTTTACAACCAGGAAATTTTCGTCCCCAATCGCAATATTGCCAATGTCAGCCGCTTTCCCCACGGGGGCATTTTTGCTTTTGTGGATATCCAAATCCCAACCAAGGCCGATCAAAGCGCCGTCGTACAAGCAATCCAAACCGTCGCTAAAGGCGTCCAATCCCAGTTTAGCGCCATCATCCTGGCCGAACCCGCCTTCAGCAAAGTCGAAACCACCCCGGGCAATTGGAACTATATACGCGTGCGGTTCCGAATCTGGCCCGGTCAAAACAATATTATCGAGAATGTCTTCGTCCAACAAACCACCGCCGCCATGAAAACGTTCGACCCCAATTACGCCACATGGCAAATTGTGACGACCTATCGCGCCATGAATTTTTAATATGAAAAAAAGTGTTTCAAAACATCCCGTTTTGCTCCGTCTCTTTTTTAGCCTCCTCGTCCTGGCACCCGCTGCCCTGCTGGCCGATCCGCCGCCGCCACCGTCCGTCCGTGTCGCCTGTGTCGGCGACAGCATCACCTATGGCTATTCTCTCACCAATCGCGATGACGATTCGTATCCCGCGCGGCTGGGACGCTGGCTCGGGGCCGGTTATGACGTCCACAACTTCGGCGTCAGCGGCGCCACGTTGTTGCACAAAGGAAACCTGCCCTACGTCAAACAACAAGCCCATGCCGACGCCGTCGCCTTCAAACCGGACATCGTTATCATCATGCTTGGCACCAACGACAGCAAACGTCGTGTCGGCAACGACTCCAAAAAAATTCCCGACAACTGGCAATACAAGGCCGATTACGTTCCCGATTATGAAGCGCTCATTGCCGAGTTTCGTGATGCCAATCCCGCGGTAAAAATTTATGTCTGCGATCCTACTCCCTGTTTTCCCGGCCGTTGGGGAATCAGCGGCGCGACCATTCACGATGAAATTATACCGCTCGTTCATCAGGTTGCCGCAGAGTCCAAAGCCACGGACATTGATCTCTATGATCCGCTGGCCGGCCACAAGGATTTATTTCCCGACGCCATCCACCCCAACGATGCCGGCGCACAATTGATGGCTTCCGTTATCTACACGGCATTGACTGGAAACAAGCCCCGAAACAGACCGTGAAAAAAAGCGTTTCATTTTTTCTTTTCCGCGCGACCACACGGTTTCTTTTGGGCGCTCTCATTTTATGCGGTTTCGTGCTGGCAGCGGATGCATCGCCGCCCACGCGCATTGCCTGCATCGGCGCCAGCATCACGTATGGCTATCATCTGAACGACCGTGAGCATAATTCCTATCCCGCTTTGCTCCAACGCTGGCTGGGCACGAACTACGACGTTCGCAATTTTGGCGTCAGCGGCACGACGCTGATGAGCAAAGGCGACAAGCCCTATGTCCAGCAGGAGGCTTATACGAACGCGCTCGCCTTCAAGCCTGACGTGGTAATCATCCTGTTTGGGGGAAATGACAGCAAGCACCCTCTCCCCGGTGACACCAACGATGTGCCCAACAACTGGCAGCATAAAGCCGACTTCGTTCCCGATTATGAAGCGTTCATCACCTCGTTTCGCCGCGCCAATCCCGCCTCCCGCATTTACATCTGTTATCCCACGCCCGCTTTCCCTGGCCGCTGGGGCATCAATGACGACACCATTCATCACGAAATCATCCCCCTCATCCACCAGATCGCCGCGGATTCCAGTGTCAACGTGATTGACCTTTACGACGCCTTTGCCAATCGCAAGGATCTCTTCCCCGACACCGTCCATCCCAACGAACCTGGCGCCAGGTTGCTGGCCGCTTATGTTTATGCTGCAGTCATGGGCGAAGCCCCGCCATTTGGCCATGAATGACTTTACCGAAAAACTCTCCACGCTGCTGAACGCCAGCGCCCCGCGCACTGCCGTTCTTGAAAATGTCCTGCGCGAAACGCTTGGGCATTTCCGCTCGGAAAGCGGCACGATTCACCTTTTGGATTCCAATAAACTGCTTCTCCATCTCGCCGCGCAAATCGGTTTGCCGCCGCAGCTCCTCGATGCCGTTAAAACCATTCCCATCGGCA